>Ga0208623_100036_pt1 | contig 200068 bp, 185 predicted proteins | sample HotLakConsUCCL28_FD_184737 | JGI IMG/M metagenome (GOLD analysis project Ga0208623, IMG submission 184737) | Hypersaline microbial mat communities from Hot Lake, Washington, USA - Hot Lake Consortium UCC-L28 (SPAdes) (version 2) ...
CAAGGCTATATAAACGGTGCTACGCACCGGCCTTGACAGGTGTTCTCCGGAAACTGAAAGGCACTCAAGGGAAAAGTGAGGGAAAATATTGTAAAATTTTAGCAAAAACCTTGGTTTTCAACATAGGGGACACAGACGACGGCAGAGTCAACAATTTCGCTCGACTTCGTCGAGCTTATTTCTAAAGTATTTCCACCGTATTTCTAATCTTTAATCTCTAAAAAATGAACCATCTCTACCCCATATTCCTCAAAGTCCACGAACTCAACGTCCTTCTAGTCGGGGGTGGATTTGTGGCAACCGAAAAACTGGAATTTCTGCTTAAGTCAAGCCCAGAGGCCCATGTGACCGTAGTGTCCAAATTCTTCCGTCCGGAATTTTTTGCCTTGGCCGAAGGCAAAGAAACGGTTACCCTGATCGAAGATTCCTACCATGAAAAGTATCTGGGAGGAAAGCATATTGTCATCGCGGCCACGGATGACAAATCAGTGAATCGACAAATCCGGAATGAGTCAAAAGAGCGCTTTCTTTTGGTCAATGTAGCCGATACACCGGAGCTATGCGACTTTTACTTGGGTGGTATCGTGACTAAGGGAAATCTCAAGATTGCCATCTCAACCAATGGAAAATCTCCGACTACCGCCAAGCGACTTCGTCAATTGCTTGAGGAAGTGCTTCCTGATGAGATTAATGATTTGCTTGAAAATCTCAATGCCTATCGGGCTACGCTCAAGGGGGATTTTGAGTACAAAGTCAAAGCGATGAATGAGGTGACGGAGGGGTTGGTGAAGAAAGAAATGTTAGACACAAGACATTAGATACAAGATTTTGGTATCAAGTAGCTGGTATCAAGATCTTTTTATGTGGTAATTTATAGGTGGGTTTGAGATCTTGTCACTTGTTTACTTCTGGTCGATTTGGTATAAAATCACATTTTAAGTTCCGATTATGTGATTTTTTTCACATTTTTATAACTTAAAATGTGATTTGATGTTTTTTGACCGAGTTATCCTTTCCAAACTCCAAGCTTGGACTAAACGCCCCAAACCCAAACCGCTCTTGCTAAAAGGCGCAAGACAGGTAGGTAAGACTTCCTTATTGAAAAGGTATGGTCAGAAGCACTACCTGAGAACAGCCTATTTTAATTTTGACCGTCAGCCGGACTTAAAGCAGTTTTTTGAGTTAACTAAAGATCCATTACGGATCATTCAAAATCTTTCTTTGGTAGTAGGCTTTTCGATCGAACCCAAAACCACTTTAATCATCTTTGATGAAATTCAGGAGTGTAAGGAAGCCTTGAATTCCTTAAAGTATTTCGAAGAATTTCAAGAACCCTACCACGTAATTGGCGCAGGATCCTTGTTGGGAGTTACTCTTGGGAACATTTCTCCTTTTCCGGTAGGTAAGGTCGAGTTTTTGGAGCTGTTTCCATTGACCTTTTCAGAATTTCTGGCTCAAAAGGATCCCGAAATGGCTAATTACCTGGATTCTATTCAAGCTATTGAGCCTCTGCCGGACTATTTTTTCAATCGGATTTTGGAAAGCTTCAGATTATATATGATTTCCGGTGGTATGCCAGAGCCTGCCAAAGAATTGGTGCAAAACACCGATTTGACAAGAGTAGAGGAGCTTTTGGATAATATCAACCAAGCTTATGAACTGGATTTTTCCAAACATGTACCTGCCAAGGATATCCAAAAAATCAGCTTTATCTGGCACTCCATTCCCTCTCAGCTAGCGAAAGAAAACAAGAAATTCCTTTATCAAGTAGTTAAGCCCGGAGCAAGAGCTCGGGAGTACGAAGATGCACTTACTTGGCTAAATCAGGCTGGTCTTGTCTATAAAATCAACCGAGTAAGTAAAGTAGGAATTCCGCTTTCAGTCTATCAGGACTTGGCTGCCTTCAAAATCTACTTTCTAGATGTAGGACTTTTGAGAAGGAAAGCTCGGTTGGCTCCAAATGCCATTCTCAACCCAACTGAGCTATTTTCAGAATTTAAAGGGGCATTGGTAGAAAATTATGTTCTTCAATCCCTAGTTGCCCAATTTGGTGAGCAGCCTTCCTATTGGACTTCCAATGGAAAAGCTGAAATCAATTTTTTAATTCAGGTTCAAAATATCATCCTTCCTGTAGAGGTAAAATCAGGAGAAAATACCCGAAGCAGAAGCTTATCGGTCTATGATGAAGAAAATAGCCCTAAACTGAAGCTGAGGTTTTCCATGAAAAATCTAATCCTCCAGGATAACTTACTCAATATCCCGCTTTTTTTAGCGGACCGAACCCAAGACTTGGTCACAAAGAAATTGATAAGTTAAAATCGAGTTGGAGGATTATCAGGAAAAGAAAAGCGAAAGTAGTTTTTATAATAATTTTTCCAAAATCACATCTTAAGTTCCGATTATGTGATTTTTCACACGTTTTCGGAAGATAAAATGTGATTTCATGCCGATGACCCTTTGAAATCCTATTTCGATTGCATCGGATCAACTCCCGTCATTTCCCAATGCCCCAAGGCAATCGGAATACTTCCAATGGAATTCAGCTGATCAAAAAAGTTCCGAAGCCGAAACTCTTCTCCTTTTTCTTCTTTGATTCTGGCAAAGTCAGCCAAGGCATTTTCCAACAGGTGTTTTCCGGTGATGTAGCTCGAGCCATAGCCAGGCTGACGCATGTAGAGGTGCTGCTCAAAAAGCAGAAGCTCTTTCTCCGTCTTCATCCAGCCTCTAGGCGTGTAATTCGAATGAATTCCACCTGCTTCTACCATCGTCATCTCATTGGCCTGGGCATAAAGCGAACCCAGCCCCCGGGCCGCTCGCTGCGCAATCATGATGTACACAATCTCTCGAGAGCGGGGCGAATCTTCATATAAACCGGCATCCATAAACATCTCCTCCACGGCTGTGGCAGTTCCTTCATTTCTGCTGTCGAAAATGTTGTACAAAAGCGGTCCTCTTCGAATCAGGCTTTCATTCGGATCATTGTCCATGATCGCCAATTCAAACCAATGGTAAAAATGAGAATACAAGGGTAGCGGGTCGTAATGCATCCCAATCGTAAAGAAGTTCCGCTTTTCTTCAGGGACAAAGCTGCCTCTGTGCTCCCGCAAAGCCGGTTCGAAGTAATCCTTTACGGTCAAAATCTCTTCTTTCTCTAAGAATTCCATCATTTTCTGAATGGACTTTTCGGTCAGTTGCTCAAATTCCTCTGGAGTATTGGCTGCCTTTAGTGGAGGAAGATTCCGGTTTTGATGTTCTTCCAGTTTCAGCGAACTCCAAGCTCTTGCCAATTCTCGCTTGAGAATCATCACCTCATCCTCCCAAGTCAAGGGAACCAAGTGTACATTTTGGAGATACCAAGTGTAATTCTCTTTCCCGATTCCCGAAGGCCCATCTTTCTTGGGAGCTTCTTCTTCCAGCCATTCGACCAAGTCCTCCGTGGAGCTAATTGCGTCTTCAAGAGCTTGGACCAATTCCTGATTTTCTTTCACCCCCGGGAAATCCAAAATATCCTTTAGGTCTTGAACCTGCTGACTGATGGTAGGAATCCCAGCTGCCCAAAGCTCTTTTGCATTTCCGGTCAAGTTCTCTTTAGCCTGGGTATTCAGGGAGGAAACTGCCTTTATTTTTTCCAAAAACTCTCCGCTTTTTGCTGCTTCCAAAGGAAAAGAATACTGCCAAACCTCCACTACTCCATGGTGGGTTGGACCTTCATGGTCAGGTACATCGCTTCGCTCCATCCAAATGGACTTGTAAAATGCCGGGTCTCGTTCCCAAGGTTTCAGAACCCGATTATTGAAGTCAAAGCCGTTCATTTCCGCCCAAACGATCCGCCAATCTACCTGCTCCGGAATGCTCCAGCCTGAAGTATCCATTTGAAGAAGCCTACTTTGCAGGTCTTCAAATTCAGGCATGCGTTGCTCAAAGGTAGCTTTTCGATAATCAGGTGCTCCTTCATGCAAGGGGGGATTTTCAAATGCCCTCCATTCAGTAAAGAGTGTTTCCAAATCCGAATAAGAAGCTGGTTTTTGGCTGAGTTCAGCGGGTGAATTTGTAGTGTTTTGGCAACTGAAGAAGAGCACTGCAAAAAGAAGGGGAAGAAAGGATAGAAGACTTCGCATGAGTATTTAGGGATAGATTTGGGAAAGATAAGTGCTCCTTTCCCAGAATGCAAGATTTGAGAAGTTAGGATTATTGATCACTACACTCAATTTCCGCTGATCAGAAAATGGGATTAGGTTTCGTTTGAGGTTTTTTATTTCCCCCAGTTCCACTAATTTTGGGCACCATTGAAAAACGCATCAATAATCTAGATTTATGGCATATTTATTTACCTCAGAGTCCGTATCTGAGGGGCATCCGGACAAAATTGCTGACCAAATTTCCGACGCACTGATTGATAACTTTTTGGCTTTTGATCCGAGTTCTAAAGTGGCTTGCGAAACCCTAGTGACCACAGGGCAGGTTGTGTTGGCAGGGGAGGTGAAATCCGATATTTACCTAGATGTACAAAAAATCGCTCGGGACGTGATCAACCGAATAGGTTATACGAAGAGTGAGTACATGTTTGAAGGGAATTCCTGCGGCGTGCTTTCTGCCATTCACGAGCAGTCTGCCGATATCAATCAAGGTGTAGAACGTCAAAATCCTGAAGAGCAGGGTGCAGGTGATCAGGGAATGATGTTTGGCTATGCGACGAATGAAACTGAGAATTACATGCCCCTGGCATTGGATCTTTCTCATCGTATCCTTCGCGAATTGGCTGCGATGCGTCGTGAAAACAGCGATATCACTTACCTTCGTCCGGACTCAAAGGCTCAGGTGACCATCGAATATAGTGATGAAAATGTGCCACAGCGAATCGAGGCGATTGTGATTTCGACTCAGCATGATGATTTCGATACAGAGGAAGCCATGCTGGCCAAAATCAAATCAGATCTGATTTCTAAACTCATTCCTAGAGTAAAAGCTCAGCTGACTGAAGATATTCAAAAGCTTTTCACCTCCGATATCAAATACCATATCAATCCTACCGGTAAATTCGTGATCGGTGGACCTCATGGCGATACCGGATTAACCGGAAGAAAGATTATCGTGGACACCTATGGTGGAAAAGGCGCTCATGGTGGGGGGGCATTCTCCGGAAAAGATCCTTCCAAGGTAGACCGTTCAGCAGCTTATGCAACCCGCCACATTGCCAAAAACATGGTAGCAGCAGGAGTGGCTGACGAGATGCTGGTACAGGTATCCTATGCGATTGGAGTGGCTGCACCGATGGGGATCTATGTGAACACCTATGGCACCGCAAAAGTGGGTATGACCGATGGGGAAATCGCTAAGAAAATCGAGCAACTCTTTGACATGCGACCTTATGCCATCGAGCAAAGACTGAAGCTTCGCAATCCTATCTATGAAGAAACTGCCGCTTATGGACATATGGGCAGACAGAGTGAGGTAGTCAGCAAGACATTCTTCTCGCCTTACCGGGATGAGATTACATTGGATGTAGAGCTCTTCACTTGGGAGAAGCTGGATTTTGTGGATAAGATCAAATCAGCATTTAAACTTTAATTACTCAAGCCTCTCGAATTTCGAGAGGCTTTTTAATTTTCTTAAAAAATTTCATCTTTCATTTTTAGCTATTGATTTACAGTGAAAGACAGTTGATTCCGTATTTACTAATTATTGAATAAAAAATCCATAGTTTATTTTGATTTTATTTCATTTTTTTTTTTTACTTTAAACAGACGTCTTTACTAGTTCATCGATGAAAAATCGTTCACTTAAACTTCTTAAAAAGATGAAAAAGAAAATTTCAATTGCTTTTGTGGGAATCTTTGGTTCCCTATTGTTACTAGGGGATTTGGTTCAAGCCCAAATAAAAGCGGGAGACGCTGTAAAAATGGCAGAAGCTGCCGTGGGCGTATACGTAAAGGTAAAAGATTCTTGTTCGAAAAAAACCGATGAAGATCTTATGGTCTGCAAAGGAGATAGTTGTGTACCGGGAAAATCTATATCCTTCAGAACAAGAGGTGGTGATACAGGTAAATGTGATTAAAATGATTCAGAAAAAATCCATGGGGAGCCTGTTTGGCAGGCTCCTACTTCTTTCTTTTTTGATTCTATGCTTTTCTTGTAATAAAGGTTCACTTGATAAGGAATCAGTTCTAATTAAGGAAGAGCTGTCTTTTCAATTAGATACCGTATTCATCGATCCAACACAGTCTTCACAGATAGGCTTTATCCAAATCTCCAAAGATAAAATCTTTTATGTCGATCAGGCCTATGGATTTGTAGAGGAGTTTACACTTGAAGGAGAATCTGGAGGGGTAAAAAAACGCGAATTGGATGGTCCGGATGAATTGCAGGGAATCTCAGAGTTGGTAGTGAAGAAAGATGGGTATATGATCAGGCATGATTGGATGTTTTATCATTATGATTTCGATTGGAAGTTTTTGGGTAAGTCAAATTTTCAATCTCCTGCCACAGTGAGCTTTCAAGAGCTACAGGAAAATCCAAAAGGAGAATATATCGAAATGTATGAGTTGGAGCATTACAGTGCCAAGACAGTTCAAATTCCTGGTGGCTTTTTGGTGACAAAAATCGATGTGGAACATCCGCTATTCAATGCCTTTACCACTAGAGAATACTATCGGGAAGCGCGGGTCTTAGGAAAAATTAATCCATTCGATGGAGAGGTGGTGGAAATTCTTGGAGCGAGACCCAAAACCTATGAAGAGTATGCTTTTGTCCCCTTTCACAGCAAATTTGATTTTCATTGGACGGGCACTGACCGGATTTATATGACCTATGAAGTGGATTCCATGATCTATGTGTATGATCCTTCATGGAATCTGATCGAGCGTTTTGGAGCTGCCGGTAAAAATATGAAAACCGATTATGAAGAATCTCAAATCTTAGAAGTAGCCTTTGATACCGATTTATATCGCTACTCCCGTAAAAATATGGGGTATTACAAGGATGTTTTTGTAGATGAGCAAAATGGCTTGGTTTTTCGTACCTACAGGCAGGGCACTGATCAGCAAGATTTATGGGATGAAACTTACAATCCGCTTAGGTTACAAATTTTTAAAGATGGTCAACTCGTTGGAGACCATCCTGTACCAGGTAGGTTTCGTATTTTAGGAAAAATAGGAGAGAGGTATGTAGCAGATGGCCTCTTTGATGAGCGAAACGAGCAACAAGGGTTTTATCTAATGACTATCAACTAAGATGAACAGGAGATGCTTTTTTTTGATCTTATTTTGTCTGCATTCTTTTCTAGGGAATTCCCAGACATTGGTAACCGGCAAGGTTTCAGACTCCTCTTCAGGTGACCCCATTCCCTTTGTAAATATTATCATCACTGATCTGGCAAAGGGTACTGTCAGTAATCTTGATGGTGAATTTAATTTTAGGCTTCCTGAAAATACAACAAACGAAATGCGGGTGGTATTCTCTCATATCGGTTATCAATCCACTCAATTGACCGTAGAAGATCTCAAGAAGGGATTTCTTCAGGTTAAGATGACTCTGGACGAGTATGAGTTAGATCAGGCCATCGTGCTGGACTTTGATCCAAAGGAAATCATGAAAAGGGCGCAAGAGAACTTGATAAACACCCAATATGGCAAACCACATGAGATCGAAGTTTTTTATCGTGAATTAATATGGGTAAATGATACCATTCAGGGCCTTACTCGTGCTCGCGGAGACTTACATAGCGAAGGCTATAATATTCTCCATTCTAAACGAAAAAATGTTAGTGGTAACAATTTTCAATATGCTGCCTATAATCAAATTCAAAAATCCGAATATGGGCTTTTGACAAATATGTATGGAAAGCCAAGAAGCGAGCTTGGAAATGGGTCAATGATTGCATTGATCTTTAGACTTTGGAATTTTAACTTAAACTGGTTTGACTACGAGCTTCTTGGAGGGAGAAAGCTAGGAGATCGAGAAGTCTATGTACTATCCATCAGAGCGAAAAATAATGGAGTAAAAAGTAGGGCTAGAAATTGGGGGAAAGAGCATTATGCACTCTTGCAGAATGCAGTTCTCTATATCGATCAAAAAGACTATGGCGTTCACATGATGGAGTTAAGTCAGGGTTTTCCACCTGAGAAAAGAGTGACTAAATACAGTCGCTTTGAATATATGCTAAAAGGTTCTGAGGCAGTGGTGAAATTCAGGAGAGATGTCGAGGGAAATTACTTTTTCACCTATGCGAATTATACTAATCGATATCGAGAATATGGCTATCAAACAGAAAAGAATCCTCGGGAAAAAGATGTCAGGGAGTTTGCAGAGCTCTATGCCTTAGGATACGATCTCAGTGTACTCAGTGATGAAGAACTCCGTAGCAAATACCACACTTCTTTATCAGGAGAAATTCCTTTTCGCTCCCTAGGATATCATGTAGATTGGTACAATAACTTAATATTCATAGCAGGAAAGGCCCGCTACAATCCTGAGTTTTGGGAAGGATTTGACTATCCAAGGTATCCGGGAGAAAACGAATTAGAAAGGCAACTTTCCAGAAATAAACCGCTTTCTGATCAGTTTGCAGAATTTCGAAATAATCAATTTTATTTACATCCCATTCTTAAGAAAAGAAATGGGTTGAATGAAGGCTATTGGGCCCGAACAGGTCTTTATCCTTCGAGGGTTGGCTATTGATATGCCTTGAAAAGGGAAATTTTTCTAAGGTCTTCAGGATAGAGGGTTCTGTCAAAGCCCAATAATCCGATTTCAATTCCCTTTCCAGCTCATTTTCCTTATATTTAGGCATATCACCTTTTTCTAAAGAGGGAAAAACCCTTTTCATGTTTTTAACCTAAAACCTACTATGGCAAAAACCATAATTGTATCCAACCGACTTCCTATTTCGCTTCGTCACCGCAATGGCCGTTTTGAGTTCAAACCCTCGGCAGGTGGATTAGCTACCGGCCTTGGCTCCATCTACAAATCCGGCGAAAATATCTGGATAGGTTGGCCAGGAAATACGGTCGAAGATCCCGAGCAGCGGGCAGAAATTATTCTTGAATTACACGACTTGAAAATGGCCCCCGTCTTCCTTACCCGGGAAGATGTAGAGCAGTTTTATGAAGGTTTCAGTAATGAGACACTTTGGCCGGCATTTCATTATTTCACCCAATACATGAGCTACAATCCCGATCATTGGGAAGCTTATGTACGCGTCAATCAGAAGTTTTGTGATGCCATCTTGAAGAAGGCAGATGCGGATGATACCATTTGGGTGCACGATTATCAATTGCTTCTGCTTCCGCAAATGCTCCGGGAGGTTCTCCCCAATGCTACGATTGCATTTTTTCAGCACATTCCTTTCCCTTCCTATGAGATCATTCGGATGATTCCTTGGAGACAGCAGCTTTTGGAAGGGGTTTGCGGTGCAGATTTGATTGGCTTCCATACCTATGATGATATGCGTCACTTCCTGAGCGCCGTGGGTAGAATCACAGGCCTTTCCAGCGAAAGCGGGTACATTCAGGCAGAGAATCGCATCATCAATGTGGATTCCTTCCCGATGGGAATTGACTATGATAAGTTTGCCAAGCAGGCCAAAAGTCGGAAAACTCAGCGCATTGTCCAGGATTTTCGCAAGCAGGTAGGAGATCAAAAGTTGATCATTACGATTGACCGATTGGATTATTCCAAAGGAATTCCCCAACGTCTGCATGCCTTTACCAAGCTTTTGCAAGACCATAAGGAACTCCACGGAAAAGTATCCATGATTATGGTGGTGGTGCCTAGTAGAGACAAGGTTCAATCCTACAAAGAGTTGCGCGAGGAAATCGATTTACTGGTAGGTCGTATCAACTCGGAGTACTCTACTTTAAATTGGGTTCCGGTTCATTACTTCTATCGAAGTTTTCCATTCGAAGAGCTGAGTGCCTTCTACAATATGTCAGACATTGCTTTGGTCACACCACTTCGGGATGGGATGAACCTTGTCTGCAAGGAATATGTGGCCAGTCGCACCGATCAAGATGGAGTGCTGATACTTTCGGAAATGGCTGGAGCATCCAAGGAACTTCAGGATGCGGTTTTGGTCAACCCCAATAATCAGCAGGGAGTGGTAGATGCGATTTACAATGCGCTGACCATGGATCCAAAGGAACAAAAGGATCGAATCGCTTCCCTTCAGTCCAGTCTGAAAAAGTATGACATCTTCCAATGGGTGAAGGTCTTTATGGACCGAATTGAGCATGTGAAGGAAAAGCAGGCCGAACTTACCTCGAAAGATGTAGACACCAAGGTGATTAATGAAATTGAAAAATCCTTCAAGTCCGCAAAAAATCCGGTGCTATTCCTGGATTATGATGGGACGTTGACTGGTTTTGTGGCCAATCCACAGGATGCCAAGCCGGACGCCGAACTCAAAGCCATTGTCAAAGGACTAAGTGAAAAGGCCCAGGTAGTGCTTATTTCGGGAAGAGATAAGGATACCTTAGGTACCTGGTTTAAAGGGCAAAATATCGACATGATCGCTGAGCATGGAGTTTGGGTCAAGCGAAAAGAGAATAAAGGCGACTGGGAGCTGTATGCAGAAGCTGACGACAGCTGGAAAGAGGATATCCGCTCTGTGATGGAATACTATGTCTTGCGGACGCCGGGTGCATTTATCGAAGAAAAGCATCACTCATTGGTTTGGCATTATCGCAAGGTAGAAAGTGGACTGGGCGACCTGAGAATGCGGGAGCTTTTCAGCCACCTGAAATACATGGCTAGTGGGCATAATCTGCAGGTGCTGGAAGGAAATATGGTACTAGAAATCAAGCGACCTGATATCAATAAAGGACGGGCTGCCACTGCCCTGATGAAAGGCCAAGAATATGATTTTATCCTAGCAATAGGGGATGACTGGACCGATGAGGATACTTTCAAAGTCATGCCAAAAAGCGCCTATACCATACGTGTCGGATATGCTTACACGCAGGCTAATTACAATATCAAATCATTCCGACAGGTGAGAAACTTGTTGGGGAAATTGATCTAAAGGAGGACAAGCAAAAGCCCCGAATTTTTAAGATTCGGGGCTTTTGCTTTTAGACGACTCTTTACTACGGTATATTTTTCTTTAAAAAATCCAACCAATTGCCATGCATGACCTTTTCGATATCAGTTTTTGAATAGCCTCTTTTTAAAAGTAAATCCGGGATTTTCTGCAAATCAGCAATCGTTTCCAAATCCCAAGGAGACTGCTCTGATCCAAAGGCCCCGTCCAAATCTGAACCAATTCCGATGTGGTTGGCATTTCCTGCGATCTGACAGATATGGTCCAAGTGATCCAAAACGGTAGAAATCCTCACATCTCGTTCCTTTGGAGTGCTTTTTCCTCTTTCCCATACCGGACTCAGCATCCAGGCATCAAAGGCTCCTCCGATTACCGCTCCCCGGTCGATCAAGGCTTTGATCATCTCATCCGAAAACTGACGATTGTGATCGACCAAAGCCCGGCAGTTGTTATGACTGGCCCAAATAGGCCCTTGGAAAATCTCCAAGGCATCCCAAAATGCCAAATCACATAAATGCGTGGCATCCAGGATGATCCCCAGTTCATCCATTTTTCGAAGCAAGTCTTTTCCTGCCGCATTCAAAGGAGCCGAGGCATCGGTACCATGAGCATAGCGACCCGGTCCATAGTGGGCAGGGCCCAAAGCCCGTAATCCATATTCGTATGCTTTTTCCAGGTAATCAAGATTGACAATCGAGTCAGCTCCCTCCAAGGAAAGGATAAAACCTACCGGCTCCTTGCTTTTGTCACTGGCTGCATTCCAAATCTCGAGATGAGTTTCAAGCTCCTTCCAATTTTTGATTTGCCGCATTTCTCCTTTTTCAACCATGGCTTGATACCAGGCCAGTTGACCTTGAGTCTGTGCCCAAGCCTGCTCGGGGGAATGCCATCCGGGAAGGGAATTGTCCGGTGCGACAAAGCGGGCGATTTGGGTGGCGACAACCAGGCCTATGTTTCCTTTTCGAAGTTCTGGGAGCGAGACCACCGCATTTCCCCGATCGGGTTTGTCAGTGAGTCCTTTCTCCCGTGCATTGATCTCGGATACAGTTCGGGTCAGGTCCCGATTCCACTCCAGGGCATTCATACTCAGGTCCAGATGAGCGTCGATAGTCAGCATGGTTTAGAAGCTTTGAAGGATAAAAACGGTGGGGATTTTATGCAGATCGATCGAACTTTTCTTCCAATCTACGATGGTTTTCGTTTGGATGAGTTCGTCCGACGCGGTTAGATTTTTGGCGATGCAAAGCTTGGTTTGGGGAGAAAGCATCCGGATCAAATCCTCCAACAGTTGATTGTTTCGAAAGGGTGTCTCCATAAAGATCTGGGCGCGTTTTTCCCGAAGGGATTCGGCTTCCAGCTTTTTCAAAGTAGCAGCTCGCTCCTTTTTGTCAATGGGCAGATAGCCATGAAAAGCAAAAGATTGCCCCGAAAAACCAGAACCCATCAAGGCCAAAAACATGGAACTCGGACCGGATAGGGGTACAACTTGGATTCCCCGAGTGTGCGCATAGGCTACGGCCAAGGCACCAGGATCAGCTATTCCCGGGCAACCGGCTTCGGATATGATTCCTATGTCAGCTCCTTTGAATAGGGGCTGAAGTAATCGGTTGATGCTCTCCGGAGGGGTGTTTTTATCAAGGATTTCCATGTGGACCTCTTCGAGATTCACTCCAAGTTTGAGACTGGAAATATAGCGTCGGGCAGTTCTGAGATTTTCGACCAGGAAGACTTTGGTATGGGCGATCACCTCCTTGACTTGGGGGGTAATCACTTGATCGCCGGTATTCTCCGCTAGGACATTGGGGATTAAGAAAAGCTTTCCTTGGGGCATGTGTTGTATTATTTCAAAAATTTCCTAACCTCTACGATCACTTCAGCAGGCTTCTCAGCATGAAGCCAATGTCCGGCACCTTCGATAAATTCGATATTGTAATCAGGGAAATGATGGAGAATATCCGGTAAGTCACTTTGCTGAATATAGTCTGAATTTCCGCCTGCTAGAAAAAGGGTTGGACCTTCGTATTTTCCATCTTCATCCAGTGCTTTTCCCACCTCCTCGATATTGTCCGTAATCACAGGAAGGTTGATTTTCCAATAAAAACCCTCTCGATCTCTACCGAGGCTTTTGAGCAAAAACTGCCGGATTCCAGGAATGGAAATATATTGAGAAAGTTGATCATCCGCATCCTTTCGGGAGTGGATTTCAGATAGCTTGATGGAGTTTAACCCTTCCAAAATCTTCTGATGATGTATGGGGTAGTAGCGGGGAGCTATATCTGCCACGATGAGCCTTTCTACCCGGTCAGGATATTCGATAGCAAAATTCATAGCCGTTTTACCGCCCATCGAGTGCCCCATCAAGAATACATCACTCAGGCCCTCGTCATCCAAAAATTCTCTCAAATCTTCTACCATGACATCATAGTTCCACTCCTCATCTTGTGGGGAGTCACCGTGGTTTCGTTGATCGACTAGGTAAAGGGTGAAGTCTTTTTCCAGTTCCCGGGCAATGGAAAACCAGTTGTCCGCAGACCCAAAGAGTCCATGAAGAATCACAAGTGGCTGACCGGAGCCGGATTTTCGGAAATTAAGTTTCATTGTGTGAGGTGTTTGATTGGTGCCTGATTTTGAGAGTCCAAGATCTTAAAATCAATTGAAGGCTTCAAATAAAAAATCGAAAGCCGATTAACTTCGGCTTTCGATCAGGTCTTTGACACATGCTATCCAAGTGTCGTTGGAGTTGAGACTTGGAACCAGATCCCAGTGCTCTCCGCCCAATTCCTCGAATTCCTCTTTGTATTCTTCGCCCACTTCGACGGTGGTTTCCAGACAGTCTGCCACGAATGCCGGAGAGAAGACCAATACTTTTTTAATTCCTTTACCGGCCAATTCTTTGATTATATCCTCGGTATAAGGCTTGACCCAAGGATCATTACCCAATCGGGATTGGAAGCAGGTTGTCACTTTTTCCTCGTGTAGTCCCAGTTTGGCGGCTACCAGTCGGGTGGTTTGGAAGCACTGTGCCCGATAGCAGAATTGGTTTTTTGCCCCATACTTATTGCAGCAGGAGCCCAGCTTACAGTAGTTGTCTACCGAGCCCTTGCGAATCTGTCGCTCTGGCAAACCGTGGTAAGAGAAGACAAAATGCTCATAGTCTCCTTTTTCCATCATTTCCCGTCCCAATTCTTCCCAAGCTTGCAAAAAGAGTGGATGCTCGACAAAGTTGCTGATGAATGAGATCTCAGGGATAATCTGCCAGCCACGGGCGATCTCCATGACCCGATCGATCACGGAGCCATTGGTAGCCGAAGCATACTGAGGGAAAAGGGGTAAGACGATGATTTTCCGTACTTTTTCTGCCATCAGTTCATTCAGTCCTTGCTCAATACTTGGACTCTGATAGCGCATGGCGATTTTCACCAAATACTTATCCGGGTCGAGTTTGGGGATCAATTTATCCCGCAGGTCCTCTGTGTGGAAAAGCAAGGGTGAGCCTCGGTCAGTCCAGAGTTTTCTATATTCTTTGGCAGATTTGGGAGCTCTGAAAGGAGCAATGATCAGATTGACCAACATCCATCTGGGGATGAAAGGAAAGTCAATGACGCGCCCGTCCATCAAGAATTCGCGAAGGTATTTACGTACGTCTCCGGTGGCAGTACTGTCCGGAGTTCCCAAATTGACGAGCAAAACGCCAATTTTCTGTGCTTTCGGCATAAGACTTTGATATTTTTAACTACAAGCCAAAAATACAGGCTTTGGTTGCAATATTAGGATAGAAAGAATCAATTTGATTATGAAAAAAGCAATAAAAAAGCCCCGATTTGGGGCTTTTCTAGATTTAAAAGCTTTTAAGCTTTTGGAATTAAACAGGTAAAATGTAGGCTTATTGATCTTGTTGCAAGAGTTTGTCCACTTTCTCCTTTACTTTTGGACTGGTATTGTAAGCCATGTAGATCGCGTCAAATTTCTCGGCGGGCATATTACTTTTTTCAATGATTCCCTGAACTTCCCCCTGCATATTCTGTTGCAGTTTCATCACTTCCTGACCGATCTTGTTAAATTTTTCGATTTCTTCCAAGTCTTCAGTTACTTCTTTGAGTGACCCGGCAGATTGTGCCTGTGCCAACTCCTGAAATCGAGGTACCTCCATTCCGTTCTCTTGGATGGTTTTGACCATATTTTGTTGGACTTTTTCCTGAACAGGCATGATTTCCTTATTGATTTGGACGAAGGTCTCGATCTCGGAATCAGAGAAATCGTCTTGCACGGGTTGTTGCGGAGGAGTCATTTGTTGCCCAAAAGCAGAAACAGACAAAAAAGCGAAGGATACTAGAAATGAGAATGATTTTAAAGTGAGTTTAAACTTCATAATTTTTAAATATTGGTTTGAATTCTCTTGAAATTAGACATTTTAAGCCGGAAGACATGGGGAAATCCCGAAAAACTGAGCTATTTAACGGGTTTTAACCGATACATCTTAGAATAGTCCCATCGAGAGTTCAGATAATTAAGTCTATATCTTGGATTTTAAACTCCACTTCATCAACGGTCCACTCGACATACTGGTCACAATAGCCATAATCACCAAAGCCACGAAAAGCTTTTCATCTATCAAACCATTCTCCAATGCGATAATTCCCAAAATAATCTCCATTGCACCGCGAGCATTCATACCAAAGCCTACGGCTAAGGCTTCTCTAAATGGAAATCCGGATCTCAAAGCACCAAAACCACTCCCCATAATTTTACCGGCAAAGGAAATTACCAATACTGCGAGTACTAATAAGATATCGAAGTTTGTGAAAAAATTAATTTTTAATCCAATTGAAACAAAAAAGAGTGGGGCAAAAATATTATTGATAAACTGATGAATAATTTCCTTTGCTTTTTCAGAAAGGTGGCTTGAATCACCCAAAGCTACACCTAGTAAAAAAGCTCCAAAAATAGAATGAATTCCCAGCCATTCGGTGAAGGCCGCAGCCAAAAAGCAGAAGGCCATCGAAAGAGAAAGCAATCCTCCAGGCCATGCAAGATTTTTATTCACCCACGGCAAAACCCTGTTGATCAAGCCTTTGCCCAGTGTCAACATAAATACCGTAAACAGTAGCGTAATCCCTATGGTATTGAATAACGATAAGCTTCCGCTCTTTCCCATAAATGATAATATCACCGAAAAAATCAACCACCCTATAATATCATTGACCATTGCAGAGGCGACGATAACCATTCCCATTTTCGTCTTAAAAAGATTCATGTCCATCAAGATCCTCACCACCACAGGCAAGGCCGTGATGGACATCGCTGTCCCCATAAACAAGGAAAACAGCAAGCGCTCACCATCCGCAAATCCAAAGAAGGAGGCAAAGAAATAAGGAAAAACAAAGCCAAGAATAAATGGCACAACCAAGCCTAACAAACTAATGTTTAGTGCGGATTTTCCTTGTGACCAAACCAAATGTAATTCTACCTCAAGACCTGCGATAAACAACAGGAGAATGACTGCCATCTGAACAATGCCATCCAGGGCAATATTGGCAGAAGGATTACTTTGGAACAGGTACTCAAAAAAATCAGGATTGAAAGTTCCAAGTATGGTAGGTCCTAGAATGATTCCCGCCAAAAGCTCACCGACCACTGCGGGTTGTTTGAATTTTTGAGCAATTTCTGCAAATACTCTCGCAAAAATTAACATACTCGCTAATTGCAGGAGAAGATTGATTACTTCCTTATGGGCTAAGCTTTCCATGAAAAAATTATTTTATGTAAAGGAAGTTTGTGGGAAGATTTTCGAGAATATTCTCCAATTCATGGGGAAAAATCCTGTCAATAAATGAATAATCTTTATTGTCACCCATGATAAGCAAATCAGCGTCGATTATTTCACAATATTTAGCCAACTCTATGGACCACTTCCCAGCAGTCACTTTAATGTTAATCCGAAGATTTCCTTTATCCAAGGTGTTCAAAATTTGTTGAACATATTCGATTTCGTCCTGAATTAATTTTCTTCGAGTATTAGAAACATCTTCCTCTGAGCCTTCTCCTGCCGTGGCCATTTGAAGTCCATATAGTTTGATTTCATTTAAAATGTGAACTTGCTCAGCCTCCACGATTTTGCAGAAATTCAGGCCGCTTGCAATTACTGAAGGAGTGACTTCCAACTGCGTTCCATTAATGACCACTCTCGAAAAGGCACTCATTTCAATTTTGGGCTTGATTAGTGTTAAAACTGAGCATGGGGCTTTTCGGATTATTTTTCTTGCGACTGACCCCAGATAATAAGTAAGCAGTCCTTCTTTTTTTAAAGCTCCTAAAATCAACAAATCCACAGACTCTTCTAAACAGGCCTGCAGCAATATTTTTACTGGTTTTCCTGTTTTCCAAATAAGTTTTGTCGGTATTTGTTTTAATCCTTGCCGTGTGACAATTTCCTCTAGTTTACTCTCCAAATCAGGGTTTTTTACTCCCACATGGATTAAAACCAATTCGGCATCAAAAATTTGGACTAAACGTTTGGCTTCCGCAATTAATGCTTCGATTCGAGGAGAAAAAGCGATGGCTAGGCCTATTTTCTTATACATGATTATGGAAAGGATTCAGCCTAAATAAGCAAAAATTCACAAACTCTACAAATAAACAAAGGCTTATCCACTTATCCATCGCTAATCCCATTCACGCAGCTATTGGACTCTCAGAAAAACTAAAGGCGATATTTCGAAGAATATTAATAAAATTCAAGAAAATGATCAGATTAAAGTCAAAATTCGGAATTTAAACCTTTAAGATTTATGAAGAAAATCGTAGTTAGCTTGCTGCTCGCAGGAAGCCTGGGTTGGTCACTGCCGGTATTTGCGCAAGGAGACTATCCTACGCTTTCCCAGCTCAATCAGCGTCTGCAGGCCCTCGGAAACCAATCCTCCGCAGAGCTTACCTCCCTCACCAAAACTACCGGCGGAAAAGACATCTGGGTTCTCAAAGTCGGGACCGGTGATATGGACCAAAAGCCGGCCATCGCCGTGGTGGGCGGAGTCGAAGGCTTTCACGTCTTGAGTGTGGAATTGGCCACGCAGTTTGCAGAAAAACTAGTTAGTGAGCATGCGGAAAAACTAGAAAGTACCACCTTTTACATTTTCCCAAATATGTCGCCTGATGCCTATGAGCAATATCATGCGGGGCTGAAGTACGAGCGACGCGGCAATGCTGCTTCTGTAGATCATGACCGGGATGGTACGCCTGGAGACAATGGCTACACCGACCTCAATGGAGACGGTTTCATCACTTGGATGCGTGTAGAGGATCCCATGGGAGAATATAAACTATCCGAAGAAGACGATCGCGTATTGGTCAAAGCAGACCGAAGCAAAGGTGAATCCGGCACCTATCACGTATTCAAGGAAAGCAAAGATGATGATCAGGATGGGGAATTTGCCGAAGATTTGAAAGAAGGCATCGCGTTTAACAAATCCCTGACCTACAAATTCCCTGTTTTCGAACCTTTAGCTGGAGATATTCCGGTTTCGCAGCCGGAGACAAGAGCGATGCTTGATTACCTTTTTGAGCAGTGGAATATTTTCGCGTTTGTGACTTTTTCCCCAGCCAATAACCTTTCCAGCCCGCTGAAATACAATGCCCAGAATGCCAGAAAGCGCGTAGTCACTTCCATCCTTCAAAAAGACGAAGCTATCAACGCCATGGTCTCAGAAATCTATAATGAGACCATTTCTCAAAAAGCCTATCAGCAAAACAATCAGGGTACAGACGGGGATTTTTTCCAATGGGCTTATTTCCACTTTGGTCGCCTGAGCTTTGGAACACCGGGCTATTGGACGCCGGATTTCAAAGGAAAGAACAACCCGGAAGCCAATTACTTGGCTTGGGCAGACTCTCTAGGATGGAATGATGTTTTTGTGCCTTGGACGGAGATTTCTCACCCAGATTTTCCAGGTAAAAAAGTAGAAGTAGGAGGGATCAAGCCTTTTGTGATGGCAAATCCTCCCTATGAAAAGGTAGATGAAATAGCGGAAGAGCATACGGATTTTATCCTCAAGCTAGCAGAAATGCAGCCGAATCTGGAAGTGCAAAACCTCAAAATCGAATCCATTGGAAATGGTTTGACGCGAATTTCATTGGATCTGTTTAACAATGCACCGCTACCAACCCACTCAGAAATGGGCGAGCGTTCCCGATGGCTGAGAAAAATCCGAGTGGACCTCAATGCGAGTTCGGATCGATTGATCTCTGGGGAGAAAATCCAGTTGATTGACTCTATTGATGCCTATGGAAAAGCCAGCCTAAGCTGGATCATCCGTGGAAAAGGAGATGTCAGCTTCAAAGCCGGTGCTTCTCATGTGGGATTCATCAACAAAACTTTTAACCTCTAAGCCACGACTATCATGAAGACGAAGAATATAATCCTTGCATTGGCTTTGAGTGCAGCAAGCCTTGTAAGTATCCCGACGATTGCACAGCAAAAGTTTTTCAAAGCCGTGGGTTCGCCCCACATGCCCAAAGTAGAAGTGGCTTGGAATCGCTACTATACCTATGAAGGTCTTGTGGATGTGATGCAGAAGATTGCTAAAGCACATCCCAACCTGGCTAAAATCGAATCCATCGGAAAATCCTATGAGGGCAGAGACATCATGACCTTGACCATTACGGATTTTTCCACCGGAAAAGACACCGATAAGCCCGCCATGTGGATCGATGGAAATATCCACTCCAATGAAGTGCAAGGGGCAGAATTTGCCCTTTATTCCGCTTGGTACCTGACCGAAATGCACGCAGACACGGAGTTTATCCAAGAGCTCCTTCGAGATAAAACCTTCTACATCACTCCTACCATCAATCCGGATGCACGGAACGACTTTTTTCTCAAGCCCAATACTGCAAACACTCCAAGGTCCGGAGTGATGGTGTTGGATAATGATGGAGATGGAGAAGCCGGAGAAGATGAAATGGACGACCTCAACGGAGACGGCCACATCACGATGATGATCCGAAAAAGCCCAACTGGCCGATACATCAAAGACCCACTCGATCCTCGCCGATTGATGCCAGTAGGACCTGATCAGGTGGGTGATTATGAAATGGTCGGTCAAGAAGGAACTGATCTGGACGGAGACGGCAGAATCAATGATGATGATGTCGGATACTATGATCCCAATCGGGACTGGGGTTGGAACTGGCAGCCGGACTATGTACAGCGAGGAGCGCTGAAGTATCCATTTACCCTCTCCGAAAACCGCGCAGTGATGGAGTTTGTGATGAAGCACCCCAACATCGCCGGAGCGCAGAGTTATCACAACTATGGTGGAATGATACTCCGCGGTCCAGGTGCAGAGGAAGATGTGGAAACGTACAATCGCGAGGATATCCGAATCTATGACGCCATTGCCAAAAAAGGCGAGGAAATGATGCCGGGCTATCGCTATTTGACGGTTTACAAGGACTTGTACTCCGTATTTGGAGGGGAGTTGGATTGGTTTTATGGAAATCGTGGGATATTCACCTACTCCAATGAATTGATGGTGTCTTACCTGTACTTCCACCAAAATGCCGGCAGAGGAAATCAGGAGGAGCAACTCAAAGTGGATAAATTATTGACTTTTGGAGATGCCTTTGTGGACTGGGAAAGCTACGATCACCCGCAGTTTGGGGAGGTGGAAATCGGAGGATTTAAGAAAACCTTTGGCCGGGCCCATCCGGGCTTTCTGCTGGAGCAGGATGCGCATCGTAATTCGGCCTTCACGATTTATCATGCCTATCACACGCCCAAGCTTTCGGTCATGGATGTGAAAGAAGAAGATTTGGGAGGGGGGTTAAAAGAAATCACTGCTACCATTTTCAACGAGCGCATGATGCCTACCCATTCTTCCCAAGATCTAAAGTACAACATCGAGCGGCCCGACTATGTCAGCATAGAGGGCGCAAAAGTTGTCGCTGGATTTGTGGTAGAAGACGAGGATTTTAAGCGATACCAAGAGCAAAAGCTCCGTCCTGAGCGAATCGCTGTAGAAAACATCCCAGGTATGGGTGCAGTAAAAGTACGCTGGATCGTATCCTCCGGATCAAACTACAGTATCAAAGTCGATTCTGCCAAAGGCGGAAAGGCGAGTTGGAGCAAATAAGAATTGAGATTAATTGATTTGAAAAATCCCCGAGTCGATTGATTCGGGGATTTTTTTTAGCTTTTAGATCTCTTTCAAATACGATAGCATGCGAAACTTACTTCTTTTCCTATCTCTGATCTTTGTCTCTCAAACTCTTTTAGCTCAGGAAAAGCCTTTGGTTTTAATCACCTACTATTCCCAATCTGGAAATACCCAGCATTTGGCGGAAGCTATAGCAGAGGGCGCGCAATCCGTAGTAGGCGTGAAGGTTAAGCTTTTACCGCTGGATCAAGTCCAAACGGATGATTTGCTCGCTGCTTCTGCTATCATTCTGGGTTCTCCTGTTTACAATGCTAATATCGCTCCGCCCGTGCAGGAGTTTATCAATTCTTGGCCCTTCCAAGGTAGGCCACTTCGGGATAAGATTGGAGCGGTGTTCAGTACAGGTGGAGGGATATCTATCGGAGAAGAGCTGGTGATGCTGAACTTGATGCATAGCATGCTGATTCATGGGATGATTGTGATAGGAGGAGATGCGGTAGAATCGGCATTTGGTGCTTCGGCAATCACCGGAGAAGGGCCTTTTGATTCGAAGCTTGGTATGGATAAGATTTTTCTGGAAAAAGGGATAGGTTTTGGAAAGAGAGTAGCAGAGACTGTACTTCGGTTTCATTAGAATTGGGAATAAGATTGGTCTGTCTATACCTGAGGGGCTTATTGGTTTTTTTATTTTTGTTTACAAGGATTTTCAAAAATTGCTTTATTAAAAAAGCATTATTGAAAAATAGTATTTGAAAAAAGCATTTTGTATTATTGCTTTCTAAGAAAAGCAGTAATGGAATATCTTATTGAAAAGTCTGATCGGAAAATCCAGTTTATAAAAGGGAAGCCAAAGCGATATTTGTTTGATAAAATTGACTGGGAACAACGCTTAGTCTTAATCTTGGGGTACAGGGGAGTTGGGAAAACTACCCTGTTGCTTCAATACCTTTCTGAATCCAATAAGAAAGGAGTTTACTTAAGCTTAGATGATTTCTATTTTGAAACAAATCGATTAATTAAGACTATCGATATGTTATATCAAAAGGGATTCCGGTTGTTTTTATTGGATGAGGTACACCGGTATTTTTATTGGTCAAAAGACTTAAAGCAGCTCTACGACGATTATCCAGATATTCAGTTAGTTGCTACCGGATCTTCTATTCTAGACTTATCAAAAGGGAATGCCGATTTATCTCGAAGAGCATCTGTTTATCATTTACATGGTCTTTCTTTTAGAGAGTTTCTACTTTTTGAGAAAAAGCTGAATATCAAACCACTTTTATTGGATGAAATTATTCAAAAACATCAGGTGTTAGGAGCGGATATTTTAGACTTGATCCATTATCCAACCGATTTTGATAATTACTTAAAATATGGCTACTTCCCATTTTTTGCCGAAGCAAAAAGCACCTATTATCAAAAATTGGAAGAGACGATAAATCTCGTTATTGAGACGGATGTAGCGCCCTTTGAAGAGTTACAGCACTCCACTGTCAGGACGATGAAAAAGCTGCTTTACGTCATCAGTGATTCTGCTCCCTTTACACCCAATATCAATAAGCTTTCGGAGAAATTAGAAACCCCTCGAAACACCATTCTAAGGCTTTTAGATTATTTGGATCAGGCGCAAATTCTCAACTTGTTGAGATCAGATACTAAGGGGATTAGTTACTTACAGAAACCCGAAAAAATCTTTCTTAACAATACAAATTTCATTTACTCATTCTCCCCGGTACAACCAAATACTGGAAGTATCCGGGAGACTTTCTTCTTTAACCAGTTGAGTCCCGTGCATTCCGTTACATCATCTAAATATGGCGATTTCATGATCGACGAATCATTTGTGTTTGAAATAGGAGGTCCTTCTAAAGATATGGAACAGATTAGGGGGATACCCAATGCTTATCTAGCTTTGGATATCCAAGGGGGGAGTGGCAAGAGAATTGCGCTTTGGTTATTTGGTTTTTTGTATTGAATTAGATCTCAATAGGCAAAAAAATAACCCCGCCTCAGACCCAGAGCGGGGTTTTTGAAATATAGTTGGTTCACTTTTTCTTAAAGGGCAGATAGATACTTATCAAATCCACCTTCTGTAGTCACTCGGAAACTGATCGCTGCGCTAGGCTTCTCGATGTTGTAAATCTTGTGAAGACCTTGTGAATTACTTACCGTTTCGCTGTGGATCAAGTGGTCTCCATCGTAGATTGATACGGTAAAGGCGCTGTCGGACAAGTTGCTGACGAGTAAGCGGTATTTGTTGTCCTCTACTTTGGATACTCTCGAATACACAGAAGGCTTCTCGGTGACGAAGTTTTGGAATGAGGCAGTGCGCAATACGCCACTTTCATCCAGTACCTCTATAGCGTATGTACCTTTGGGCAAGGCATTCAGATCATAGCGCTTTGCGAAAGCTTCGGATTTGGTGATACGATCTCTCAACACCAGTCTGTTTTCAGCATCCTTGATCTTCACGATTACCGGACTGCTAGGTGCTTCTGTCATGGCTACCGTCACTTTGGCTGTTGCAGAATGCATAATTTCAACTGATTTTTCCGCTCCTGCGGCGAAGGCTCCCGTTGCCATCCCGGCAACAAAAAGCATGGTTATTAATTTTTTCATTTTAATAATTGGTTTAATAGGTTCTAGATTTTGCTTGTAACCCGGGAATGGCTCATCCATTCGAGGGGGTATTTTGGGTTACGCGTTCCATCGGGTCTGATGGGTTCTGTTCGATTTGCGTTCGAATGACATTACAAAGGTACCAAACGGTATTAAAAATGAAAATGTTTCAATAAAAATATATTAATTTTTAATTTTCGTTAAAAAATATACCATTAAATTGAGAATATAATAATTTTCTGTCGCTATCGATTGCGAAAACTTTTCCAATCTGTGTTTACTATTATTTGAAAAATAAAATTTTGCAAAAATAAATAATACAAAATCATGTCATTACATCAATTGCTCATAGCTATATTTCGCAATCGATTGTATCGGATAAAAAAATTTCAATCTTTTTTGCGTTAGGTAGTGTTTTACTTCAAAAATCAGTATAAAAGCCATCTGGGTCATTATAGGAAGTCGGTTCTGGATTACAAGAACCAGAGCTGGTATTTGTTCCATTTGGCTGTAAGTTTGAGTCATAACGTGTGCATGTAGTGCAGCCCCCAAATCCTCCCTACTGGAGCCGACTATCTTACTATCCAATGATGACTGGATTCTGGGATTACAAATCACTAAGGATTGTTGGGGCGAATTGAAAATTTGATCCATAGGGGGTCGTTTTTAATTTTCAAATCGCTTCTCCGAAGCTCAGTTTACCCAAAGCTGCCTTATCTCTTCAATCAAACCGCCTCCCTGAGGCTATTGATAGCTTATTTGAATTTGCAATAATTCTTTTTGCTGGATAACAAATCCACTTTTTAAGACAAGCACCAGCGGTGCAATTTGAATGTAAAAAGGAGGGGCACTTGGATCAATCAGAGCCCTAGCGGGGCGATTTGATTTAAGTTTGGAAAGAAACCAGAAAGTTTCATTCGGTTTTATTATTTTCAAATCGCTTCTCCGAAGCTCTATATTCTGAGGAATTCTTAGCCTTTACATTCAAAACGCCTCTCTGAGGCTGATTTTTTTAGAGCCAACTACTCAAGAGGGCCAGCGGCCCGATATGATTGTAATTCTGAGGATCAATGGAGTTAATCAGAGCCCCAGCGGGGCGATTTGATTTAAAATAATTTGGAAACATTTGAGTCGATCGTCCCAATTTCATATAGATTGATCTCTCCGATAAAAAAAACCTCTTGGAATACACCAGCAGGTTATTTTTCAAAAAGGGTCCCTGAAAATCAGAAAGCCCGGTTCATCTTCAAAGGAAGCAGTAAGGTAAAAAGTCGAGTCTCTAAGGAACATTTTCTTGGGTTTGAGTTTGATTCCTTCCAATTGGGTCTCCCGTGTCAAGGTTAAGTTCAGATCATATTCAAACAAGTAGTTGTCATAAGAATTGCCATCCAAAGCCAGTCGATAGCCGAGTCGATAGAGCTTTTGATTCTGGGCATCCACTACCGGTCGGAGGAAATTCATCTGCTTTTCTAGCTCTTTCTTAAATTCCTTTTCCGCTGTTTCATTTTGGGCTCTGAATATTTCCTCCACTGGGACCAAGTCATCAAAAAACTTTGAGCTATTAGGCTTGGTGTTTACAATATCTCCATTATTCAGGTATGCAGTCATATCGGGCAAGCCTCTGTTTACTACAATGAATCCATTGGGATAATCATTGATAACAAAGGCAGGAGTTGAATAAAAGGTAAAGGATTTGACGGTGGATATCATAGACCAATTTTTAATCAAATCGATAGAAGGAATCTCTCTAAAAACGAGGGAGTCGTTCTTTGGATTATAGCTAACAATCTCCGATTCTATGGTGCCGACTTCTCCTGTCGTGAAGTGGAATTGTTCATCTTTATATAGAAATCCAACATTTGAGAATTTCCTAGTCAATTCAGGATAGAAATAAAAGAGGTGATCGACTCTGGTTTTATTCATTCTTTTCCCGGTCTTATCAAAAAGATAAAAAACGTTATCGCCTTGGACGATAAAACTACTATCATTGATCTTTTGAAAATCGATCAGCCAGTCTCCAATGCCATTGGGTCCCTCGGAAGGCATTTCCAATTTTGATAGAAGTTCCTTTGTTTTTAAATCCAGTGTGTATAAAAATCTCTTCTCAAGATTAAAAATATAATAGGTAGAAGCATCTTCAGACATGTCTGATGAAACCAAGAATTCTCCTTCTTCTCCTAGGTTGATGATTTCATAATTTGATCGAAAAATAAGGGTGTCAATTTTAACTGAATCCTTTGATTCTGTATAGGGAGATTGCTCTTTGCAGGAGGATAGTGTTCCGACGACAAAAAGGAGGAAGATTATTCGATTTTTCATTGAGATGATAAGGCATATCCAGCTAGGATTTGATTCCTAGCTGGATTATTAGAGGTAAATTATTCGGAAGGCGTACAAGTCCCCCTTCCACTTTCGCACCATTTTGCAATGGCATCAGAAATTTCTGATTTAGAATTGTAAATCCCAGATCATGCACCTACACTTCCAATACATCTACAATTATGTTTTCTTCCATCTTTGATCTTTTTCATTTGATTTCTTTCAAGAATTTGATTTGAGTCTAACTTCAGTTTTTCTATATAATAATTTTTCATAGAGTTGTTGTCTTGTTTCTATATTACTATGATTGAGGTCAAATAAATTTATTGCAAATATTTATACCTTAAAATACATTATAGTTATTTATTTTTATGTAGTTCTAATACGATAAATCCCAATTCATCTTCAATATTCTTGTATATCCAAATATTACCATCTTTGGCAAAATGCTTTGGGAATTTTGCAAAAAAATCATCTCTCGATATTTTATTGAATTGGGGTACCTCGGCTTCTCCAAGCCAATTAAAATCCCTATCGAAAACAGTTAGATATACGTTTACCTTTTTCTCTTGATTATTTTCATTTTGATCTTTAATCTCTTCATAAGAAAACCGATAAAAGACTTGATTTTTTTCATCCCAAAAGGGAGGCAGGAAATTGATGTCTTGAAGAAATTTTGAATATTCGTTCTCTAAGCTTTCCTCAGTTTCATGCAATGTTTGGTAATTGTATGCTTTTATACTGCTTGTTAATTGGCTTTTATATGATTTTAGGAAAAGTGAGTCAACGGCAGTGTCAAATACGATTAATTCATTAGATATTTGATTAGATAATATTATTTTAGTTTCAAACTTTTCGATTTTAGTGTGTGGGCGGAAGATTACACTTGCATTAGCTGCTTTCAGTGTGAATATATACTCATTTAGTTTGTCAAGTGACTTGGTTAGGATTCCTAGGGCTCCTTGGCTTTCCAAATTAAGGATTTGTAATGTGTAGTTTCTTTCTTCTAAGCCACTTGATACAATGTACAATCTGTCAGCTTCTTGATCTAGGATCGGTAATGAAACTATTTCTTCTGCATAATCAAAACCAAAATCTTTAAAGGAGATTGTTCTTAGTTTTTGTCCATCCAAAGAAAATAATATCGTCTGAGTGATTCCAAATATGGTAAATTGATTTTTCGAATTGATTCTTATTCCTCCCATGAAATCGCCTGTTCCATTTGGACCCTCTCTCTCAAATGGAATCTTTTTCTCTAGGCGCAGCTCATCTAAATTTATTTTCTCAATTGAGTGGTCAAAATAATTAAAGTTGTAAAGATACTTTTTATCCAAACTAATATCAGAACCAAGGATCTGGCTTCTCAAATCAAGCAGTTTATCACCAGGGTCAATAATAACCGTATCTATTTTAAGCTGAATAGTTGAAAAATAGCCTGACCCAAATTCTTCAGAACTTCTCGAACAGGAAATCAAAAATACGCTAAATATAAAAACTAAGTATTTCATGTTTCTTTGAAGTTAAATTAAAACTGGCCATTCCAAAAGGGCTATGGCCAGTTAATGGATAAAATCTATATAATTATTTAGCTATTTATATTTGATAATTACCATAAAGACAAGTTCCATAACCGCTTGCACACCAATTGGAAATTGAATCTAGCGCCCCATTAGGGGAACTGTAATTTCCATACCAAGTCCCAACGCTTCCTTTACACGTACAATAATAGTTATAAGTACCCCCATACCCCCCAGTAATCTTCTTCATCTGGCTTCTTTCCAAGACTTCTTCGGTGCTGAGTCTGAGCATTTCTAAATTTAGCTTTTTCATTTTACTTGTTAGTTTTGTTTAAGATTTCCTATCGGTACCTCCGATCGATACCATACCAAAGTAATTGGTTATCAATATGATAGCTAGTAAGATGTTTCTAATTTTCAGTACGTATTTACTGAATAAAATCAGCCCCAATAGTTTTAAACCCCATTGCCTCCGCCGCATCATTAAGCTTCAATAAGCTGCTCCCTTCCCGAGTCGTCTCCGATATTTCCCGGGTTTCCTTCAGAGAGATCAGCTTTCCATAGTGCTTGGCAATAATCCACAGGCAAGTGCGGCCACAGTCCTTGGAGTCGGGTTGCTTGTAAAGAGGGAAGGTTTTCATAACAAGAAATAAATTTAATTACTTGCCTCCGGAACACGGTAAAACACGAGTTGTGGATTTTTTTCTAAGGCATTCTCCTTATCCCTAAGAATGGAGTAATACACATCTCCTTTGAAAGGCTTTGGAATCATTTCATCTGTCATTTCCTGATTAAATAATTTCTTTAAATGAATTGGGGGACTATTACTTTCTAAATCAATCCCTAAAAAACAGGAACGGTTGTCATATACGACGCGTAAAAAGGCATATGCATCAGACATAACCATTTGGTTTATTCCCAATTGTAGTGTATTATCAAAACCAATAAAATGAAGTAAATACTCTGGGCTCAATCTACCGCCTTGTTTTCTAAAAATCGTATCTCTGTCGCTATGCGAAGAAATCTCTCCCAGAATGATTGGCATATAAAATAAGCTTGAATTACGTACCCGACTTAATATCCTCGGAATTGGATGGATAGTAGTGAAATTAGAATGAAAGCTGTAGACTGGGCTTTCCCCGTTCACAATTTCAAGGCTATTGGGTTTAAGTGAGCTTATTATTACCTCTCTAGGTTGCTCTTTTGTTCCCTTTATTGTCTCCTGAACTACCAGAAGTGAATCATTTTCTTTATAGAAGGAGATTGGATGTCCTGGAAGTTTACTGCTTGTTGATTCAAAATTTCCTTCGAGGCTATAAGTGAGAATGACCATTTTTTGCCAATCTGCCACATATACAATATTTTTCTTCTCATCTAATTGAACCGCATAGGGCATCGCATATTCATCTGGCCCCTCGCCAAACTCTCCAATTTTCAAAAGAAACTTACCATTATTGTCAAATTTTAATAACCCTTGTTTTCTATCTAAAAGAAGGAAGAAGTTTTGCGAAAAAACCAAATCTTGGATGGTCGTAAGAGGAGGGTTTCCTGGAAGCTCAAGATTTATTGTATCCAGTTTTTCAGGGATAAATTCTGAAACGTCTTCGGTCAAAAAATCCCTAGAAATTTTTATATTTTTTGTAGATATAGTTGAATTTAAGCTCTCTTTATTTCCACAATTTTGGAATAGAAAAAATAAAGCAAAAAAGAATAATATAGGAATTCGGTTCATTTTCGAAATGAGTGTGGTAGCCCAATAGTTTATTTCTCTCCTCAGACTAATTTCTTCCATCATCTTGAAGATAGCTAAATAGCCTAAAGGTTTATTCATAATATCAATTAAATGTGTGATCAAACAAAAAAAGCTATCAACTTTCGATGATAGCTTAATTTACTTTTTTGTAACGCTCCTACTTCCTGCCTTGCTTCATCGCCTCTGCTACGAGCTCCTGAGCAAAGCTTCCTTTGAGTTCGACGACCATCAGGTCTCCCTCATCGCCACCTACGAGAACTACTAGGTCGGAGATCGTTTTATTTCCTTTGGAGTAAACCCGGATTTCACCCTCGTCGGCCATTTCCATCAGTAATTCATAGCGCTCTTTTTCCAGTCCTTTTTTTAATGCCTTGTATTCTGCACCGCTTCGGTCGGCATTTTCGGGCAGTTTGAAGAAGTTGAGTTTCTCGATGGACTTGGCTACCGTAGCCATGTCATCTTCATCCAAATCAATTTTGAAACCTTCGGCGAAATTCATGAAGTTGCCTCCCAATTCCATGTGGAAGAAATCTTCTTGTCCTTTATACTTTTCATAAAGTGCCTGGACAGATTTGCTTTGGGCCTGAGCAGTCAAAACAAATCCAAAAAGGGCGATAGCAAGCAATAACTTTTTCATAATTTTTAGTAGTTGGTTTAGTTTTTATTTCTGTTTGTTTCCTTTTCCATATTGATCCATACCGGGGATATTCGTTTTGTCAGCCAGCATATTGAGTTCCTCATAGGTGAAAGTTCCCAAGAGGGACATCAAGGTAAATTCACTTTTTTCACCGGATATCATCAAAAGCTCCCGTACCAGACCACCTTCCTCCCGGACGAGGAATTTTAAGCTGGAGCCTTTGTCTTGGACATCCATCAGTTCTTCGTATTTGTTTTTGGTCAGGGAACTGTAGGCTTCCTGGTAAATAGTCATGCCGTCCACTTCATCGGAAGACAGGATTCGAATGCCACGGACTTTTTGGATTAGCTCTCCCAAGTCTTGGGATTCGGCTTCTTCGGCGTTGTTTTTCAGGAAGCCTCCGGCCATCTGCATCATTTTCGGAGAGATATAGACCCGGCTAAAGCGGTCATCCTCCATGTAGTTGGAAAAAAATCGCTGGATCGCGTCATCCTGAGCCACGGACGTGAGGATGCTTCCAAAGAATAGGAGGGATAGGAGTATGATTCTGTTCATGATTTTATTTTTCTAGTGGTTTGAATACCTCATTGGTGGTATTGAGGTATTTGAGATCATTCATTTTTTGAAGCTGCTGCTGTCCTTCGGAATATTTTTCCTGGAAAAGAGACAGGGCAGCCATGACCTCCTGATAAGCTTGCTCTTCTTGTTGGCGCTCGTAGGACTGCCAGCCAAAGTAGGTCCCGATCAGGATAAGTATAGAAGCGGCCCAACCCATCCAGGAGAGGCTTGCCGTTTTGGATCTTTTTGGCTTTTGGAGATTGTGAGGCTCTTCTTTTGAGAAGTCTTCCAATTCAGCAAACCAAGCTTTCTCCGATTCAAATCCATCTGATTTCTTCAGAAGCTCTCGAAGTTCGACTTCTTCCTGGAGGGTACTTTCTCCAGCCCAGTAGCTACTCAGAAGTTTTTCAATTCGTTCATTCATGGTTTTTCACTTTTAGGTACTCTTCCCGGAGCCTCTTTCTAGCCCGGTGAAGGCCTACTTTCACCTGCTCGATGGAGATTTCCAGATAGTCTGAAATTTCCTCATAGGTCAGGCCTTCACTTTCCCTCAACTGAAAGATTTCTCTCTGCTTTTCCGGAAGCGTTGCTACTAATTGCATCAGTTGGGTAAGTTGCTCATTTCCTTTTTCTGGCTCCTTAGGCTCAACACTTGGCTCGATTTCACCTTCCAGCGAGATCACTCTTCCGTTTTTTCGAAAGTGCATCAATGCTTCATTTTTAAGCGTTCGAACTAGCCAAGCCATGAGATTAGGATGCTTTTGAAGATCCTGTTCCCGCTGAAAGGACTTTTCGAAGACATTTTGAAGGAGATCTTCGGCGAGTGCCCGGTCTTTCACCCAGAGGAAGGCCATTCGAAATAGCGTTCCTCGCAAAGGCCAGATATGTCCCTCAAAAAATGAATTCATTTGTGTAGGTGATGCTTGAAGAATCTAAAGGTTACAATTTTTTGTAAAAATTTTTTGGGTTCGGGTGAAAGGTATCTCATGATTAGCGCAAGTCTCCCGATTTACCTAGCATCACTAGCTCTAGCAGACAATAGACTGTCTACAGTTGGGTATGACTGATTTATCACCTTTTTCACCCTTATGAATTGATGGAAGTAAATAAGCCAAAGCTTCCCCAACTGCATATTTCAATTGTTTCAGCATTCAATAATTTTAGATTCGTTTTAAATTAGAAATAAAAAATAGTATGCATGCAGACTATTTCTTACTTTGCATACATGAACGAGATGGGTCAAATAGGTCTGAATACTTGGCGGAAGGGCATAAAAAAAGCCCCGAATTGCTTCGGGGCTCGTGGTGATGAGTGGACTCGAACCACCGACTCACGGATTTTCAGTCCGATGCTCTACCAGCTGAGCTACATCACCTTTTGTTAAAGTGATGCAAAGGTAGGTATTTGTGTATTTGATGCAAATCATTCTGATAAAAAAATATTGAAAAGAATCTTCAACATTACTTAATCGTATCGAAATGAGCTTTTTACCTCAAGTTGCTTTTTTGATCATTTTGGCGGTAGCTGCCTTTATTATTACCAAAAGGGTGCGTTTTCTGAAGCGCAACATCTTTTTGGGGAAGGGAGAGACTCGAAATGATCAGCCTGAAGCCCGCTGGAAGACCATGCTTTTGGTCGCATTTGGCCAGCAGAAAATGTTCAAACGCCTGATTCCGGCTTTTCTCCACCTATTGATCTATGTAGGTTTTATCGTCATCAATCTGGAGGTGTTGGAGTTTATTTTGGATGGAATTCTTGGGACACATCGGCTTTTTGCACCTATCCTGGGGTCGGCTTATACCGTAGCCATTAATATCTTTGAATTCTTAGCTGTGGCAGTATTGATCTCCTGTGTGGCTTTCCTCTGGAGAAGGAATGTCAGCAAGGTGCCGCGCTTTACCAAGCCTGAGATGAAAGGTTGGCCTGCATTGGATGGGAACTTGATCCTTGTCATCGAAATTGTTCTGATGCTTGCGATCCTGACGATGAACGCGACGGATCAGATCTTGGCCAATAGGGGAGATGAGCATTACATCGCGTTGGGAACTTTGTTTTTCAGCAGTTTGATTCAGCCGCTTTTTGAGGGCATGAGTACCGGGACGTTGGTTTTCGTGGAGCGATTTGCCTGGTGGTTTCATATCGCAGGAATTTTAGCTTTCGCAGTTTATGTGACCTATTCCAAGCACTTGCATATTTTCTTGGCCTTCCCGAATACCTGGTATTCTAATTTGAAGCCAAAAGGCGAGATGGCCAATATGCCGGAAGTCACCAATGAGGTCAATATGATGCTGGGTATTCCGACAGAAGGAAGTAGCGAGCCACCTGCAGAAATCGGACGCTTTGGTGCCAAAGATGTCAATGATCTCTCTTGGGTGAATGTCATGAATGCCTACTCATGCACAGAATGTGGTCGCTGTACGGCGGAATGCCCGGCTAATATGACTGGGAAGAAACTTTCTCCCCGAAAGATCATGATGGATGTACGCGATCGGGCTGATGAAGTCGGAAAAAGCTTAGATGCCGGTGGACCTGGACTGGAGGATGGCAAATCACTGCTAGGTGACTACATCACCAAGGAGGAATTGAATGCCTGTACTTCCTGCAATGCCTGTGTGGAGGCCTGTCCGGTGAATATTGATCCGCTGAGCATTATTCTACAAATGCGCCGCTATGTAGCGATGGAAGAGTCTGGGACTCCGGCGCAGTGGAATGCCATGTTCCAAAATATGGAAACGAGCTTTTCTCCTTGGAAATTCAGCCCGCAGGATCGATTCAATTGGGCTGATTCTGTAAAAAATGAGGAGGTAAAGTAATTACCCTCTTGCTTCTTTTCTCTAATATCTAAAAGTCTAAAAAATGTCTTCATATCAAGTCCCTACCATGGCCGAAATGGCCGCGAAAGGCGAAAGCCCGGAAGTTCTTTTTTGGGTCGGCTGTGCCGGTTCTTTTGATGACCGATACAAGGCGGTAACCCAAGCTTTTGTGAAAATCCTGAATAAAGTCGGGGTGTCTTTTGCTGTTTTGGGTCCAGAGGAAGCCTGTACCGGGGATCCGGCGCGAAGAGCAGGGAATGAGTTCTTGTTCCAAATGCAGGCCGTTGCCAATATCCAAGTCCTCAATGGTTATGAGGTGAAAAAGGTGGTGACTGCCTGTCCCCACTGCTTCAATACCATCAAAAATGAGTATCCTGCTCTGGGAGGAAACTATGAAGTGATTCATCATTCGCAATTTCTCCAGCAACTGATCAACGAGGGCAAGGTTGCCCTGAAAGGAGGAGGGGAGTTTAAGGGAAAGAAAATCACTTTCCATGATTCCTGTTACCTAGGCCGTGCAAACGATGTCTACGAAGCGCCTCGGGAAGTCATCAAAGCGCTGGATGTGGAATTGGTCGAGATGAAGCGATGCCGGACCAAAGGACTTTGCTGTGGAGCAGGAGGAGCGCAGATGTTTAAGGAGCCGGAGCCTGGAAAGAAAGATGTCAATATTGAGCGGACCGAGGAGGCATTGGCTACAGGAGCCAGTGCGATCGCAGTTGGATGCCCGTTTTGCCTCACCATGATGACTGATGGTGTCAAAAACAAAGAGCGCGAAAATGACGTGCAGGTTTATGACCTGGCTGAAATGATCGCCAAAGACATGGGAATATAAGTCTGATGGAGATTGAATCAATTCGACCCTTTTTGCCGTTAGGTAGAAAGGGTTTTTCTTTGTCAAAAAATCAAATTATGTACGTAGCCTTCCAAAATTTATCAGAATCAAGTCGTATTTGGGTGTATCAAGCTGACCGAAAACTCAGCGAAAAGGAATTGGAGCTTGCCAAAAGTGAATTGAAAACCTTCTGCGAGGGATGGAATGTGCATGGAAATGGGATTTTGACTTCCTTTGAGATTCTGGAAGATCAGGTGATAGTCTTGGCTGCTGATGAGTCGAGATCCGCGACTAGCGGTTGCTCGATCGATTCATCGGTTCGGGCCTTGCAGAAACTTGAAAACCTCCTCCAAATCAATCTGACTGATCGGGGAAAAGTAGCTTTCAAATCAGCTAGTACGATTCAAGTCGCACCTGCGCTCGGGATAAAGTCAAAAGTGCAGGAGGGTGAAATCGAAGCGGATACCTGGGTCATCAATCCTCTGATTCAGACAAAGGCAGACCTGGAAAACCTTTGGATTCCTGCCTCAAAAAGTTGGTTGAATAAATATTTTCCAAATTAATTAGTAATATTCAGTCCAGATCATCAATGTCTTATCGAATGAAGAATTATTTTTTTGGAATTTTCCTAATCATGCTATCAATCGGAGGCTGTAAAAGCCTTCAGGAAAAGGGAACAGATCAGTTCCTTTCAGGAGAGTACCAGTACGCTATCAATACTTTTTCGCAAATACTGGAGCAAGATACCGCCAATGAGCAAGCCAATGAAGTGATTGCCGAAAGTTATCGGCTTTCCAACCGAATCGAAAACTCCTCTGAGTACTATCAAAAGCTCATCGAAATCGAGCCAAGCTTTGAGCGTTACTTTTTCTTGGGGCAAAGCCTCAAGGCTCAAAAAAAAGATGAGGAAGCAAGCGAAGCCTTTAAAAATGCGAAGGACTATACACAAGATGAAGAATTACTAGCAAGAACACAGCGAGAGCTCGAGTCTATCAAACTGGCAAACGGGATTGAAAATTACTGGCCATACCATGAACTGGTTAATTACCGAGAACTCAATACACCGGGAGATGATTACGCTCCGATAGTCAGTGAAAATTTTCTCTATTTCACCTCAGCCAGACAAGCCTCAGGGATCTATGCTGCTACCGGTACTCCATACACCAAACTATTTCGGGCACGAGCTGAAGACCTTCGAGTAGATGTGGGAGGGATTCAGGCCTTGCCGGAATTCCCGAATGAAGAGGGATTGAATCAAGCCTCAATGGCGATTAGCCCGGATGGAAATACCTTGATTTATGCAAGAGGAAATTCTACATCTCCAAAGGATCTTCCCGAGACGGCACTTTTTGCTTCCTATTTCAGAGGAGGAGGATTTACTTTACCCGTTTGGCTGCCTGTCAATGAGGAAGAGACTTGGTGGAATTCTACCCCCGCCTTCAGTCCGGATGGGGAGGAGCTTTATTTCGCTTCGAACCGTCCCGGAGGATATGGTGGGATCGATATCTACAAAGCCACCAAATTGGCAAATGGAGACTTCGGAAATGCTGTGAATTTAGGTCCAAATGTGAATACCCCTGGAAACGAGCTTTTCCCAAGACCAGCTCCTGATGGGAAATTTTTCTTTGCTTCAGACGGACATCCGGGATTTGGAAAATTGGATCTTTTCGTGGCTGAGCAAGATGAAAATGGAAAGCAAATCATCAAAAACCTCGGTGAAAACATCAACAGTCAGGCGGATGATTTTGCCATTTTCTTCACCAATTACCCGAAGGAGGGTTTCCTTTCTTCCAATCGGGAAGGAGGTATCGGAAATGATGATATCTACTATTTCGAGGATAAAACGCCCAAACCGAAAATCGTCAATGTGCTACTCAATGTCTTTACCAAAGAGCGGGTGGCAGATGAACCGGATCAGGTTTTGGACAATACTCGGGTAGTGCTTTATGACGGAAACAACAAGCAGATCGGTGGTGACTTCTCGAATAGTAACGGTCGGGTACGATTTACCTTGGAGCCTCAGTCCAATTATACCATCATCGCCTCCAAGGGCGGATATTTCTCCAAATCTGTTCCATATAACACCTTCGGAAAAACACCGGATCCAGCTACTTTGGTGCAGGACGTAACCAATGTGACCTTGGATACGACAATCGTTTTGGATCAATTGATCTTGGAGAAGTCTATCGTGCTTGAAAATATCTACTACGATCTGGATAAAGCCGATATCCGTCCGGATGCGGCGAAGGAGTTGGATAAACTAGTACAAATCCTAAAAGACAATCCTCAGATTCGAATCGAATTGAGTTCGCATACGGATGATAGATCTTCTGATGCCTACAACTTGGAGCTTTCGCAAAGACGTGCCGAGTCAGCGGTGAATTACATGGTTTCTCAGGGAATTGCAGCAGACCGATTGGTAGCCAAGGGCTATGGTGAGACGCAGTTGATTATCGAAAACGCACAGACAGAAGAAGAGCATCAGGTCAATCGCCGTACGGAGTTTAAGGTGATTGAGATCAAGGAATGATTTGAGTTAGAAGTAGGGAGAAAGAAGTAGGAAGTTCTGTTATATTCGGTAGAAATACGATAGAAATAAGGCTCGCAAGCGAGCTGAAATAAATTGAAATAACTTCCCTGATTTGACCATATCTCAGCCGAGGAACGAGGCTGTATCTCGGCGCAGCCATATCTTACGAAGCGAAGCGAGATATATTTCACCGTAGGCGTATTTCGCGAAGCGAAGCGAAGCATATTTCATCGAGCGAAGCGAGATATATTTCGCCGTAGGCGTATTTCGCGAAGCCATTTAAATCACGAATACTTCCTCCAAATTTCAGCCTTCTGTTTTTGTCTTTCCCAAAGTGCCCTTGCCAAATCCGAGGCGACCGAATCAGGTTCCGATTGATGTAGGATTTGCTTGAGGGTGTTTTCCGATAGATCAATTCGATAGCAGATATTCAGGAGTTTTTCTAGATCCTTATCCAGAAGATCACGGACCGCTAAAGTCAAAAGCCGGATTGCCTTTTCCTCATCAAATGCCTCTTTTAATTCGGGCAATTCAAACTGCTTTTGTGCAAGTTGATAGGCAGTATGTAAAATTGGTTCTTGGTCCATGAGACAAAAAAAGCCCGATTCGATCGGGCTTGAATTTATTCCTTTTCTGTGGTTTCTTCTCCCTCTTCGCTAGGCATGAGCACCTCTGGAGCGAATTTTCGGATGATTTTATACCAGCTGATGAGTTTTTTGATATCAGAGACATAGACTCTGGTCTCATCTACCTCCGGTAGAATATGCTTCATAAATGCCCGCAATTCGGCATCATCCGGATTGCTGTCAAGCCCTAGGTCTCCTTCAAATTCCGCTTCGACTTTCTGCATGACCTGCTGTAGAGGTTCGGCACCTTCTTCTGTGAGAGTGTAGATCGAGATGTCGCCTAGGATGGAAACCCGGTGGGAAATACCAGCTACAAGCTTCGCTTTCTTATCATCCAAGCTTTCTAAAATCACTCCCGTACGGGTTGGTTTCAATACTTTAAATAGCCCCGGTTTGCCGGAGACTGTTGCAATTTCTTTAAAATCCATTGGTTTAATTTATCAGTTTGCAAATATAGAATTTGTGTTTATTGGGTTGCACCATTTTCATATTCCCTGACCAGTTCTTCCAGAAAAGCATTGACTTCCTCTTTTCCCATCTGATTTTCGGCACTGGTCACAAAATAGTCAGGCGCTTCCTCAAAAATTTCCTCGGTCTTTTTAAGGAATTTCCGCACATTTTGATCGGTTTTGGTTTTCGAGAGTTTATCAGCTTTTGTAAAAATCAAAGCAGCCGGCACACCATTGACTCCGCACCAAAGCAGAAATTCCAAATCAATTTTCTGAGGCTCCAAGCGACTATCGATCAAAATAAATACTCCGCAAAGATTCTCTCGCTTGGTCAGGTAGGTTTTGATCATGTTTTCCCAACCTTCCTTGACTTTGACATTGACCTTGGCAAACCCATAGCCAGGCAAATCCACCAAATACCATTGATCATTGATCAGAAAGTGATTGATCAATTGGGTCTTGCCGGGAGTTTGGGAGGTTTTTGCCAACCCTTTTTTGTTGGTAAGCATGTTGATCAGGGAGCTTTTACCCACATTGGATCGGCCAATGAAGGCAATCTCAGCCCGGTCAGGCTTGGGGCAGTTGCCCGGATTGGAATTGGAAATGACAAACTCGGCTTTGCGGATCATAATAGTTTATTTGAGCGCAAAATTAGAACTTAAACCCGAAATATACATTAGACTTCCTGTTACGAGCCCAAAACGCTTTTAAATCAACCGCTTCGCTGCATTTAGCGCAATCACCGTAGCGATGCTATGTCTTTTTCGCGAAATACTTGATTTCCTTGCGTTTTGAACTCTTCCCGATTCTCGGGACAGGCTACTACGGATCCTAGTGTATAATCCGGGTTAAATCCGAAGAGACTAAATGCTTTATTGGCTAACAATTTTCCCTTCCTCGGGTTTCTTCAGTAATATTGCGCACCAATTACAAAATTACTGATGTCCGTAGTCCCTTACAAAGATAAAGAAGACCCTAAAAAAGCTCAGGTTGCTGAGATGTTTAACAATATCAGCCCCAAATATGATTTGCTGAATCATGTACTGAGCTTGGGTATTGATATCATTTGGCGAAAGAAAGCCGTCAAAATGCTGAAGGCCGATCAGCCGAAGTTGATTTTGGATATCGCTACCGGTACGGGGGACTTTGCAATCGAGGCGTTGGCACTGAATCCCGAGAAAATCATCGGGGTAGATATTTCGGAAGGCATGCTCGCTGAGGGGAGAAAAAAAATGAAAAACCGAAAGCTGGATCATATCATCGATTTACAGCTTGGGGATTCGGAAGGATTGCTTTTTGAAGATAATAAGTTTGATGCCGTGATCGTTTCCTTTGGTGTCAGAAACTTTGAAAATCTGGAAAAAGGACTGGCAGATATGTACAGAGTGCTGAAGCCGGGCGGAAAAACCGTGATATTGGAATTTAGCAAACCTAGGTCATTTCCCATGAAACAGGCCTACTCTTTCTACTCCAATGCTGTTTTGCCTCAAATTGGTAAAATTGTATCCAAGGACAATTCTGCTTATACTTATCTTCCCGAATCCGTTCAGGCTTTCCCGGATGGACAGGATTTTCTGGCAGTCTTAAACAAAGTAGGATTTCACAGCACCGTATGCAAACCGCTCACTTTTGGTATCAGTTCGATTTACGTAGGAGTAAAATAGGGTTAATTACCCTATTTCTGACTTTTTTAACTTTATCGTCCGCCAATGCTCAAGGCTTATTTGGCTTGACAAGTACCTCTGGTTCGGATGATAAGCTTTTATCTTATGGTTTTTTCCTTGCAGGTCACACCAGTACCTATCGCTTGAAATATGCGGATCGATTTGTGCAAACACCCAATACTGCGGGACAGAATGTGCGTGCTATTTTTCCAAAATATACCCCTGGCTTTTCTTTGGGATTTATAGGAATGCTGCGCTTTCATGACCAAATGCAACTTTTATTCACACCCAAAATCGGGTTTTATGAGTTCAGGACAGAGGTTCAATATTTTTCGGATGATTTGGTGCCGGATATTCCCAACCCAGACGAACCAGTCAGTCCAGCGGTAAATATCAATACCCTCATTAGTGAGTCCACGATGATTGAGTTGCCGCTTCTTTTGAAGTATCGCTCACAGCGATTTAATAATACCCGGATGTATTTTATCGGAGGAGCGAGCTACATGTTCCGCACCAAGACTCAGGACGAGGCAAACCTGGAAGATTTGGTAACCGTGGGGCAGGACTACACCATTGAGTTGGGGATGGGATTTGAGGTTTACTTTCGTTACTTCAAATTTGCCCCTGAGATCCGCTTTTCTCATGGTTTAAACAACCTCTACCAACCCGAAAACACCATTCCTGAAATCCGCGATGCCATATCCAGCATCAAGCGAAAGTCAGTGACGATTTACCTGAATTTTCAATAGTCGGCTTTTCGAAAGTTTTCATTTATCCTAACTTGTCCAAATGGAAAGAAAAATAGCATTAATCACCGGAGCGACCTCCGGAATAGGAAAGGCCTGCGCCTTGATTTTGGCAAAAAATGGCTATGATCTGATCGTAACTGGAAGAAGAACTGATAGATTGGAAGCTTTCAAGCAAGAAGTGACCCCAGGAATTGAAGTGCTTCCTTTGACTTTTGATGTTCGGGACAAAGAAGCGGTATTTGATTTATTGGGAAATCTCCCGGATCGATGGAAAGGGATCGATGTCTTGATCAATAATGCCGGGAATGCCCATGGAATGGATCCGATTCAGACGGGTAGCACCGATGATTGGGATGCCATGATGGATATCAATGTCAAAGGCTTGCTGTATGTGTCCAAGGCTATAATTCCTGGAATGACGGAGCGAAAATCCGGAACTATCATCAATATTGGCTCCATCGCTGGCAAGGAAGTCTATCCAAATGGAAATGTCTATTGTGGCTCCAAGCATGCCGTGGATGCTATCACCAAAGGAATGCGGATCGACTTGAACCCATTCGGAATCAAAGTGATAGGCATTCATCCGGGATTGGTGGAGACAGAGTTTTCACTGGTTCGATTTAAGGGAGATGGGGATAGGGCCGAAAAAGTCTATCAGGGTTACGAGCCACTTTTGGCTGAGGATATCGCCGAAATCGTGGAATTTTGTGTCAATAGACCGCCACATGTGGTTTTGGCTGATATTGTAGTTTTGCCTACCGCACAGGCTTCAGCGACCATGGTCAATAAAAAATCCTGATTAAATGAAATACGCATCACTACTTTTCACAGGGCTGATTTTAGGCTGTAGCACACCAAAAAGTGATCAAGAGATCTTTTCAGAGCAACAACGAGAAAACTTAGAGGTTATCGTTGATTCTGTCGATCAGCCCATTTCAGGTTTGGAGCAAAACCTGATCGACCAAGGTCTGATCAACTTGGAGGAAGTGATTCCCGGAATCCGTGTAGAGTTGAAATATTCTACCGAGGATAATTTCTTTGGCAGGGATGTCTATGGAGATTTGACCGATGCCTACCTACAGCCGGAAGCAGCAGAAATGCTTCGCAAAGCGCAGGAAAATCTTCAGTCTGAGCATCCAAATCTGGTTCTTCATGTCTACGATGGTGTTCGCCCCCGGTCTGTGCAGCAGATTCTTTGGGAAAATCTGGACAAGCCGGATAGTATCAAGCCACTGTATGTCGCTGATCCGAAAGTGGGAAGCCTTCATAATTTTGGTGTGGCGGTGGACTTGACGATCTTCAATACGGTAGCTGATTCAGTTTTGGATATGGGGACGGGTTATGATTTCTTCGGATATGCAGCCTATCCTGATCGGGAGGAGCAAATGCTCCAAGAAGGTGTGATTACCCAAGAGCAGGTTGAAAATCGAGATATTCTCCGGAAAGTGATGAAATCGGCTGGATTTAAGGGGATTGGCTCGGAATGGTGGCATTTCAATGCGTACTCCCGAAAGGAAGCAGGGGAGAAGTTTAAAATTGTGGAGTGATGCTAAAATATATTTTCAAGACTTTTACCAAACGTCAAATTATGATGATCAAGCTGCTGCTTTTAAGCAATTCAGCTACAGTCTTTGGTGCCTATTTTAAAATCATGGACAATCCAAATGGGGAACTCCTTTTGCTCATTGGAATAGGTTTAAGTATTATTGGAACGCTAGGAATAGTCAGTAAATGGGCCAAGGGAGGACCTATTTAATTTTTTGAAAAAATCAATATTTCTCGTACTAGCTATCAGTTTGTTTTTTGTAAACTGCACTAGCACCAAAATCTACCCCCGCATCAAATGCCTGACTTGTGTGGGCAAAAGTGACGGGATTTTGCTGATGCCTTTGCATTGGGAGCCGAGCTTCCGCAAACTCAGCACTGCCCAACTCAATGACCTGGAAAATCGAATTCTCAATACGATGCGGGAGGAAGGTTTTACCAATGTTGAGCTGTATGACCGGATGGATTATGAATTACTGAATGCGGGCATTCGCGATATCAATGATCCCGAACAGCGTGCCAATATCAACCTCGAGTTGGGGATTTCCTACCTTTTGGGGCTGAGTTTGGGAGAAGCTGAGTGGACCGGAGATTGGAATCCAATCAATTCGGATGAGCCGGAATTGGGGACATATTGGGAATCTGATACTCGAGTCAGTAGCATGCTTCGAATTGCGCTTTTTGAGACTGCCACTGGAGAGATTGTCTCAGATTATGCGATAGAGACGACTATTGACGGGCTGCCGATTCCCATTGGGGATTCGGAGAGTATTTCTCTGAATTTTGCTTCCATAGTGCAAGCTGTCCGCCTTTCTATGAAAAAGGGACTTCGAAATTTGGTGAAGGATTGCAGCTGTTAATTCATCCGATTTTTAAAAGGGAATTTTGAGTGGGAATGGCTACTTTTGTCCAGAAGGAAAAAAAGCAATCCCGTGTACAAAACTCTCCTAAAGCCTTTCTTTTTTACAAAACCTGCCGAAGAGGCTCATCATTTCACTGTCAACCTCACACAAAAGACATTTAACTTTCCAGTTTTAGGATCTTTGATTGGAAGTGTTTTCCATTTGGAGGATAAGCGGCTGGAGCGAGAGGTTTTTGGTTTGAAATTCAAAAATCCCGTTGGCCTGGCTGCTGGCTTTGACAAGGATGCCAAGCTGATTGATGAGATGGCTATGCTGGGTTTTGGTTTTATTGAAATCGGTACCCTTACGCCAAAACCACAGGAAGGAAACCCGCAACCTAGACTTTTCCGATTGCCGGAAGATGAAGCCTTAATCAATCGTATGGGATTCAATAATGGCGGAGTTTTGGATGCTGTCGAAAGGCTTAAAAAACGAAAATCAGATGTCATCATTGGAGGGAACATCGGCAAAAATAAAGTGACTCCCAATGAAAAAGCGGTGGATGATTACCTCTTTTGCCTAGAAGCACTTCATCCCTATGTAGACTATTTCGTGGTTAATGTAAGCTCTCCAAATACGCCCAATTTGCGGGATTTGCAGGAAAAGGAGCCTTTGAAGGCCCTTTTGACTGCCGTCAAGTCTGCAAACGATCAAAAAGAACAGCCAAAGCCAATCCTGCTTAAAATCGCTCCAGATTTGACAGAGGGCCAGTTGGACGATATCATTGAAATAGTGGCAGAAACCAAAATAGATGGGGTGATTGCGACGAATACTACCATCGATCGAAGCGGATTAAAAACAGGCCAAAGCGAAGTGGAAGCCATAGGAGCCGGAGGTCTCAGCGGGAAGGTTCTGAAGAATAGAAGCACAGAAGTCATTCGCTATTTATCCACCAAGTCCAAATCCGCTTTTCCCATCATCGGCGTAGGAGGTGTCTACTCTGCGGAGGATGCCATCGAAAAGCTGGAGGCAGGAGCAAGTTTGATACAGGTATATTCAGGCATGATTTATGAAGGACCTAGCCTTATCAAACGCATTAAAAAAGGCTTGATCGGTTATTTTTCAGGTAAAAATTCCAAATCAAATCCTGAAACCGTATCTTCCAATTAGTATTGAAACGCGTCTATGCCCAGCAGTTCTACAAAAACCAATACTTTTCGAAAAAAAGGCGAAAAGCCTAAAAAAGCTAAGTCCAGCGCTTCCAAATTGAATTTTTCCTTCGGGAATATCAAAAACTCAAAACTGGTTCTTGCGCTTGGAATTATCCTGATGTCTTTGGGGATTTTTCTTTTTTTTGCTTTCCTCAGCTATTTGATGAGCGGCGAAGCTGATCAAAGTTTGGTCATGAATTCTTCAGAAGAATCCACCCGAGCGATCGCCCGAGAATCGCAAAACTGGCTAGGATGGCTAGGCGCACAGGCAAGTCACTTACTGATCTATCGATGGTTTGGGGTTGCGGCATTTCTGTTTCCTCCCTTTCTCTTTATTCTGGGATTTCGATGGGCTTTCAAGATCAGCCTGATTTCCCTGGATCGTTACCTCACGTTTGCCCTTTTCTTCATCTTTTGGCTGGGATTACTGACGGGATATATCGTGATTTTAGTCAAAGGCTATTCCTATTGGAGTTTTCTTTCGGGAGGTTTTGGCTATGAAATGGCTAAGCTTTCGGCAGATTTTCTGAGTTGGGGGACCTTTATTCTGCTGGCTGGTTCTTTGTTGATTTTTGTGATTTTCTTCTTCGATATCGACAAGTTGGATTGGTTCAGTCTGAAAAGCTCCGACTCGGAGGAGTCTATTATTCAGGAGAATGATTTGGTGGAGGAAAATTTGGCCATCAAGCCTCAATCCAAAAATGAGGATCCTTTCGGACTGGAAGAGGAAGAGGAAGAAGACCTGATCGATGATGATGGTTCTTCTTGGACTGTCAAAAATGCTGAGGAAGAAACCACCGAAGAACTGCCGGAAGAAGATGATTTATTCGAGATCAATCAGGTAGATCTTTTGGCAGAAAACACAGATCCAAAGCCTGAAAAACCCTTGGAGGAAAAGCAGTTTTCAGTGACCAAAGCTGAAAGTACAGAGAAGACAGCCGAGGAAGTAGAAAATCTGGATCCTTACGATCCTACTTTGGACCTGCCGAAGTATAAATATCCTACCCTGGAGCTACTGAATGACTACGATTTGCAAAAAGTGACGGTCACCAGGCAGGAACTGGAGGATAATAAAAACAAGATTGTCGAGACGCTCGAAAACTTCAAAATAGGGATTCAGGAAATCAAAGCGACCATCGGGCCGACTGTGACGCTATACGAAATCGTACCTGAGCCAGGGGTAAAAATCTCCAAGATCAAAAATCTCGAAGATGATATCGCTTTGAGTTTGGCCGCCTTGGGAATCCGAATCATTGCGCCTATTCCTGGTAAGGGAACTATTGGTATTGAGGTGCCTAATAAAAATCGGGAATTAGTGCCGGCAAGAGCGGTTTTGGGTACGGAGAAATTCATGCGATCCGATAAGGATTTGCCTATTGCTCTTGGGAAAACTATTTCAAATGAGGTTTTTGTCGCTGATTTGGCAAAAATGCCTCACTTGCTGATGGCCGGTGCTACCGGACAGGGTAAGTCGGTTGGTCTCAATATGATTTTGGCTTCCTTGATATATAAAAAGCATCCGGCGCAGCTGAAGTTTGTCTTAGTCGATCCGAAAAAGGTGGAGCTTTCCCTTTTCAATAAAATCGAGCGACACTTCCTAGCCAAGCTTCCTGGTTCGGAAGAGGCCATCATCACGGATACCAAAAAAGTAATCTACACGCTCAATTCCCTCTGTATCGAGATGGACAATCGGTACAATTTGCTCAAAGATGCTGGCGCTCGAAATCTCAAAGAATACAATGCTAAATTCATCGCCCGCAAACTCAATCCGGAGAAGGGGCACAAGTTTATGCCTTACATCGTCCTGGTAATTGATGAGTTGGCGGATTTGATGATGACAGCTGGGAAGGAGATCGAAGGTCCAATTGCCCGATTGGCACAATTGGCGCGGGCTATTGGTATTCATCTTGTAGTCGCTACGCAAAGACCATCTGTCAATGTGATCACGGGCATCATCAAGGCTAATTTCCCAGCAAGACTTTCTTTCCGGGTTACTTCTAAAATCGATTCAAGAACCATTCTCGACGGCGGAGGAGCAGATCAGCTGATCGGTATGGGAGATATGTTGCTGTCACAGGGCTCAGAAATGATCCGACTGCAATGTGCATTTTTGGATACTCCTGAAGTGGATGCTATTTGCGATTGGATAGGGGAGCAAAATGGCTATCCAGATGCGTACTTATTGCCTGAGTTTGAAGGCGAGGAAAGTGAAAGCGGAATTGGTGAAATAGATTTAGCGGATAGGGATCCACTTTTTGATGATGCAGCGAGGTTGATAGTACTTCATCAGCAGGGTAGTACTTCGCTGATCCAGCGTAAGATGAAGCTTGGGTATAATCGGGCCGGCCGTATCGTTGACCAGCTTGAGGCCGCAGGAATCGTTGGTCCATTCGAAGGTTCTAAGGCTCGGGAAGTTCTTATCCAAGATGAAGCTAGTTTGGAACAGTTATTGAATAGTTTGTAGTCGCCGTAAATTCATCCCCATTCGGCTACAGATTATGAAAAAAAATATTCTCTTTCTTAGCTTTTTTTGCCTGATGTTTATTGGTTTTCAGGTGCTTGCGCAAAAAGATCCGAATGCTAAATCGGTCCTCGATGCCATGAGTCAGAAGTTCCAGGCCATGAATGGTTTTACAGCAGAATTTGACTTTACGTATCAGGACGGAAGCGGAAGCTCCGATAGACAAAGTGGGGAAGTAGCCGTCAAAGGTGAGCAATACCGACTGAAGCTTCCTGAGCAAGAAATTTTCAATGATGGAAAGACCGTTTGGACCTTTATTCAGGCGGATGGGTATCGTGAGGTGACCATCAACGACGTCAGTCAGATGGAAGGTGAACTTACCCCATCCAATATCTATCGGATGTATGAGTCTGGATTTGACTACAAGCTTTTAGCAGAAAAAACCTATCAGGGTAAGAAAGTCCAGGTTGTCGAATTGAATGCTACGAGTGCAGATGCTCCTTTTGCTCAGGTGAAATTGATGATCGATAAGGGGACCAAGGATCTGCTAGGCTGGGAAATGTTTGATGGACAGGGAGGAATGTATTCTTATTCTTTCAAAAACCTGAAGGCTAATGCTGACCTTCCTCCCACCTACTTTGCCTTTGATACCAAGAAATACCCCGGTATCGAGGTGATTGATTTGAGGTGATTTTTTAAAGAAAAAGAGGCTTTTGCTCTATTTCCAGATTGGCCCAATGCAGCCAGTTTTGAATCATTTCCAATCCGTATTCTGTGAGCAGTGCCTCAGGGTGATACTGAATCCCAAAGATCGGAAGGTCAGTATGAGCCAGGGCCATGATTTCGTCCTCTTTTGTTTTTAAAAGGGGAGAAAGTGCCTCCGGCAAATCACTCAATTGCAATGAATGATAACGGGTGACAGAAAAGTCATCAGGAAGTCCATCCAGACAAGGGTGACTTTCGTGTCGAAAAACCCTTCTGACTTTTCCGTGGGTAGGTGGATCATTTTTGATCAGTTTGGCTCCAAAAAATTCCCCAATTGCCTGATGGCCTAAGCAGACGCCAAGAATGGGTTTTGTTTGATGAAAAGCTTCCAGAATCTGCATTAAATTCCCTGAGGTAGCTGGTCTTCCAGGTCCCGGCGATAAAATCAATCCGTCAAAAGATAAGTCTTGTAAAGACTCAACGGTAACATCATTTCTGACAATTTTCAATTCCTGCCCAGTCTGAAGAATCAGATCAGCCAACATGTGACTGAATGAGTCGAAATTATCAATTAATAGCAGCATCTTTTACCTTCTCCACGAGTTCTTCAAACTTACTTTTTGTCGAATTGACGGAAGGAAAGATCGGTTCCACTGCATCAATTACTGCCGGAGCAAGCGGCTCTACATAGCCAATGAGCTCCGATTCTCTTTCCCACTTTTTGGGCAGGTCCAAGTCAAATTCATTGGTAAACCACAGAAAAAGACTCAGGAAAAAACCTGCTTTCAGGACGCCGAAAAGTACTCCTCCCATTTTGTCAAAAGAGCCCAAAATGGTCAAATCCATGATTTTTTTCAGGATCCAACCTACGCCATTGATCAAAAAAATGCTGAGAATGAAAATGATCAAAAAGCCCAATATCGGATAGGAAAGGTTGATAGAATCGACATTTTCACCGAGCCATGAAGCGGCTGGCTCCATGAAATAGAAGCCTAAAACGAGGGCCACTACAAAACCGACCAAACCCAGAATACCGAGTAGAAAGCCTTTTTTGTAGCCCTCATAAGCTCCCAGGGCCAACAGCAAAATGATGACAATATCGACTAGGGATTTGATCTCCAAGTTTTAGGAATTCAATAGTGCTTTTACTTGATCAGCAATAGCCTTGCCATCTGCTTTCCCGGCCAATTCTTTACTGGCCATTCCCATCACTTTACCCATGTCTTTCATTCCAGAAGCACCGGTTTTGCTGATGATCGCTTGGATGGCGGCTTGGATTTCTTCCGGAGAAAGCGCCTTTGGCAAAAACTCCTGAATCACCGATAGCTCAGTCATCTCTACCTCGTGAAGGTCCATTCTTCCCTGCTGCTCATAAATGTCCGCGGAATCCTTTCGTTGCTTAGCTGCCTTTGTCAGCAACTTCATCTCATCTTCAGCAGATATTTCTCCCTTGGCTCCGCCTTTGGTTTCTTCCAAAAGAATCATGGACTTAAGGGCTCTTAAAGCCGTCAACCGACTTTTATTTTTAGCCAGCATGGCAGATTTAATTTCACTTTCTATCTTTTGTTTCAAACTCATCGGTACTCAGTTTATGTTATAACTTTGTTCTGAAGACAAAATTACCCTTTTCGGGCTTTATATGACCAAATTAAGTGTAAATATCAATAAGATCGCAACTCTGCGAAATGCAAGAGGAGCCAATAACCCAAATGTAGTCCAAGTAGCAAAAGATGCCGAGCGCTTTGGGGCTGAGGGAATTACCGTTCACCCCCGTCCAGATGAGCGTCATATCCGCTATCAAGATGTATTGGACCTGTCCGAGGTAGTTACCACGGAGTTTAATATCGAAGGTTACCCGGACAAGCGCTACCTAGAATTGGTCAGAAGGGTGAAGCCTGCTCAGGCTACCTTGGTTCCGGATCCGCCTGAAGCGATTACCTCCAATACAGGATGGGATACAATTACTCATCAAAGCATGCTCAAGGACATCGTAGCAGAATTGAAGGAGTCCGGCTGCCGTGTATCGATCTTTATCAATCCAGAGGAAAAATACTTTGAGCCGGCAAAAATGACCGGGACAGATCGGGTGGAACTTTACACCGAACCCTATGCCACACACTACCATCAGGATAGAGAAAAGGCGGTTGCACCTTATGTCAAAGTATCAGAGTTAGCCAAAGAATTGGGACTGGGACTGAATGCAGGGCATGATTTGGATTTGTATAATCTGGCATTTTTGAAGTATAAAATCCCCTATTTGGATGAGGTATCAATCGGTCATGCGCTGGTCTGTGATGCCTTGTATTTTGGGCTGGAAAATACAATTCAGATGTATCGAAGAAGGCTGGAGATGCCTGGGGATTGCCTTTGATAAAAAAAGCTGGGCCCAAAATCTAATTTTGGGCTTAGTTTTGCGATAGCACACTGACCTCTTGAAAAAATCCTCCGATCAATTAATGCTTTTCCTAGGGATCATTCTGATCTCTATTAACCTTCGCACAAGTATCGCCTCGGTGGGTCCATTGATTCCCTTTATCCGTGAGGATTTAGATATTTCCAATGGATTGGCAGGCTCCTTGACTACGCTGACCTTGATCACTTTTGCCATATTTTCAATCTTTTCTCCGAAGATTGGCAAGCGCTTGGGCAATGGTCGGGCAATTTTTCTAGGGATCTTGCTTCTTTCCATTGGAGTGGTTGTCCGGGTATTGGGTGGAGTTGAGGTTTTATTTATTGGGACGGCGCTGACAGGTGTGGGAATAGTCATCGCCAATGTCTTGATGATTCCGTTTTTTAAGGCTCATTTGCCAGAGAAGCTCGGTCTGCTAACTGCCATTCTTTCTACAGGAATGTCTCTCTTTGCCGCGATAGCCTCCGGTATCAGCGTGCCTTTGGCTGTTGATCTGGGTTGGGGCTGGAGAGGATCACTCGCTTTCTGGGTGGTATTTATGCTACTTGCTTTGGCGGTGTGGTTTCCTCAGGCGAAAGCCAAGCCTATCAGAAATAAGGGAGAAGGGCAGGCTGGTAAAAATGTATGGAAGTCCCGATTGGCCTGGCAGGTGACGCTATTTATGGGCGCTCAATCAGTCATGTATTTCACCATGGTGACTTGGCTTCCCGATATGTTGATTTCTAAAGGAATGAGCCCTGTGAAGGCTGGAATTGCGCTATCTTACATGCAGCTTATTTCTTTGATCGGAACTTTTTTTGCACCCTCTTTACTTATGAAACTCCGACAACAACACGGAGTGATTTTGGGAGTTTCTTTGGGGTATTTTTTTGGGTACGCCTTACTCTTCTCTTCTCAAGAGTGGGTGCTTTTTGTAGCGATGACTATCATTGGAATCGGTAGCGGGGCAAGTCTCAGTATCGCCTATACTCTCATATCGCTACGAACGGCCGAAGATCAAACGACTTCTAATCTTTCGGGTATGGTGCAGTCTGCAGGCTATGTGCTTGCAGCATTGGGACCGCTGCTTTTTGGAGTGTCTTTAGACTTGGTAGGGAATTGGGATTTTCTGATTTGGTTTTTGCTGGCGATGACCGTTCAGTTTTTGTTTTTTGGATGGAGTGCCGGCAAGGATCAGAAAATCTGACACAGCTTTCGCGCCAGCAAGAAGATTAATTCCCTTAATTTTGGGTCAAAATTAGACTGTTATGCAAGAATTTTTCGCTGACTTAGGAATCTCTGAAAACCTCTTCAATTATTTCATCATGCCTGCGCTTATTTTCATTGCACGTGTAGGGGATGTTTCGATTAATACCCTTCGCATCATGTTTATGATGAATGGGAAGAAGAATGTGGCTCCTATTTTGGGTTTTTTTGAAGCGCTAATTTGGCTTTTGGCCATTGGTCAGATTTTTCAAAATATCGACAACCCCGTTTCCTACATAGCTTATGCCGGAGGATTTGGAATGGGAACTTATGTAGGAATGCGTTTTGATGAAAAGCTTGCTTTGGGCCGTGTGCTTGTGCGGGTCATTACTCCCGAACCGCTACCAGCACTAATCGAGTACATGAAAGAGAGAGACTATCGATTCACCAGTGTTGGGGCTGAGGGCAGGTACGGTAAAGTCAATCTTCTATTCACCGTCATGAAAAGAGACTCGCTTCAATCCTTTATCGACAAAGTCAAGTCGCTTGATGAAAAGGCCTTTTATACGATTGAAAGCGTCAAACGGATTTCCGAGGACGATCTGAATGTCATGGAGGATAAGCCCCGCTTCAAAATCTGGCTGGGTAGAAAAGCTCGAATCTAATGCCCAATACCTGGTTTCAATTTCAGCAATTCCGAGTCAATCAGGACCGCTGTGGCATGAAAGTCTCCACAGATGCGGTACTTTTGGGGGCACTGGCGCAGGCAAAGAGCCCAAAACGAATATTGGATATTGGTACTGGAACGGGTGTCATTGCGCTGATGATGGCTCAGCGATTTTCGAATGCGAAAGTTGCGGCGGTAGAGTTGGATCCCGATGCTGGCAGTCAGGCTAGCGAGAATTTTGAGGAAAGTGATTTTTGCGATCGGTTGGAACTCGTCCATGGAAGAGTTCAGGACTATGATTCCTCCGGAAAATTTGACTTGGTAGTCAGCAATCCCCCTTATTTTTCCAATCACCTTCCTACCACCGATCTTAAGCGGCAGCGGGCACTCCATACGGATAGCCTATCTTTTCAGGAGTTGGCTGAGGCTGTAGATAGAAACTTGTCAGCAGATGGTCAATTTTGGGTAATACTTCCTCCCAAAGAATCTTCCGTTTTGGAAGAAATACTTTGCAATAAGGGTTTTCATTGCAGTACTTCTATTTTAATACAGGATAATCCAAAGCTTAAATTTCATCGAATAGTTTCTTCTTTTTCAAGGTATCAAAAGGAAAGGCAGGCAAAGGAAATTGCTCTAAAAAATGAGGAAGGGAGTTTCTCAGAAGCCTATAAAAAATTAATTTCTGGCTTTTTACTCGGATACTGAATTAAAAACCTGCTTTATGCGCTGTGAAGCAAATTAGATTTTGAGTTTGTAGTTGGATAAAGTATCTATTTCTCTATTTTTGAGATTTAAAAGACTACCACAAATGTTAAAATTTCGGTTCTTGAGCTTAGTTTTTATGCTCATGTGTATTCTTTCTTGTACCGAGGAGGACCCTGAAGTAATCCTCGTTACTACGGAGGAAGTATTATTTGCAAGCGGTGATGAGATTCGCTTACTAGGCCGGGTAATCAGTAATCAAGAATTATCCTTGGTAGATCACGGCTTTTATGTCTCAGAAGATGCGTCATTTTCAAACCCTGCAATCATTTCACTGGGAGAGAAAGATGGACCCGGCAGATTTATCGGTCAATTGACCGGTTTGAAAGTTGGCAGCCCTTATTTCGCCAAGGCATTCATGGACAGAGGAGCTGAGATCGAATTTGGGAATGTCCTGGAGCTCTCTACTTTAGAGCCTGCGATTCTTGACTTTTCGCCAAAGTTCGGTGCAGTGGGAGAGGAGATTTTGATAGAAGGAAGAAATTTTGGAGCAGATACTCGCGTCTTTTTTGGAGGACAAGAGGCACAAGTGATTGAAAATACGCTTCAGAGTAGACTTCGGGTTCGTGTACCCATTCCAGAAGGAAACCGCACAGTCCCAATCAGAGTAATTGTTCAGGATCGTGAAGTATCACTTTCCGAAAGTTTTGAATACCAGATAGGTACTTACGAGAAGATTGGTGAATTCCCTGAAGCTATCCGGGTTTATGACAATGTTTTCTTTCAGGATGGGCCAAACAGGTTTTTAATAGGTCTGGGTTCCGAGCGGAGATTGGTGTTTTTACCTGGTTTCCAGCGGTATGACCTATCTTCATCCACTTGGCAAGAGGTAGCTTTTCCGGGGGCCAGTCGATCCTTTGCCTTTTCTACTGATCATTACATTGGAGGAGGACTTAGCCAGTTGGGCTCCAACCCCTTCGTTTATGAAGGAAGTTTTTGGGGCTATGAAAACGGCGCCTTTACCCAATTGCCGGATTTGCCTTTCTTGAGCAGGGATGCCATTGCATTTGAGCTGGGAGAGGATTTGTATGTTCTTGGTAAAAATCCTGACACCACGAAATTTTTCTTCCGCTTCGACAAATCTGAGATGCGCTGGGAGCTATTACCCACTCCTGAGCAAGAATTCACTCGGAATGATGCTGTGTTTACCTACCAGGGAAATGCTTATTTTATTGATTCCTTGGACGGTACAATCTGGCGATACAATCCAAATTCAGGTGCTTGGGATGCCATTGGGACATATCCTGGCTCTTTGGGAAATGGAAGAGGAATGGCAAGGGTAATCGGCGATAAGGCCTTTATTGGACTCTTTGAGCGATCAGATCAAGTATTTGAGTTGGATTTGAACAGCTTTAGCTGGAAAAGTAAAAATCCTATGCCTGGTCTTCCTCAGAGTGTGATTGTGGGTCATTTCGTCAGTGGAGGATCCTTGTATATCATGAGAGTACCTGATATTACGCTGGCAGGGCAGTTCCCAATGGACTTTTACCGATTTGATCCGGAGGGTATTTAAAAGACTATTTATGAAGAAAATTTTACTCACGTTCCTTACCATTTGCCTAGTGACTATTGGGATGGCGCAAGAAAAGGCCAAACCGACAGTCATCGGTAGAGATATCGGGCAATTGAAAAATATCCGGATCACAGGTCGAATTATCGATGAAATCACCGGCGAAGCATTGGTGGGATCCACAGTCACCATCACCGAAATCGATCAGACCAAAATCACCGATAATAATGGTGAGTTTGAGTTTATTCTAGATCGGGCAGAGTACACGATGGAGTTTCGCTATGTGGGATATGAAAGCATCACCTACCCAATCGTGGCAGTGGGTGATGGAAGAATCGCTATTCGGATGATTCAGGAGGATTTTGAATTGGATGATGTGGTCATTTTTGGCAGGGATCCCGAAAAGAATATCCGGTCTACCGATATGGGAGCCGTGACGATGAGTATGAATACCATTCGGGAATTGCCTCCATTTTTGGGAGAAGTGGATATTATCCGATCCATGGCAACTTTACCTGGTGTTTCTCAGGTGGGAGAAGCGGCTGCCGGACTAAATGTAAGAGGTGGAGGTGCAGATCAAAATCTCATTCAATTTGCAGGTGCTCCGATCTATAACCCAACCCACCTTTTTGGCCTGTTTACTTCCTTCAATCCCGACATCGTCAATGATGTCACCCTTTACAAATCGGTAATTCCAGCCCGCTTTGGTGGTCGTGGATCATCCATTTTGGATATTCAGCCAAAAGCAGGAAGTATAGACCTCTGGGGAGGAGACTTGATGGTGAGCAACTATTCAGGAAAAATAGGAATCAATGGACCACTGGTCAAGGACAAAGTTTCTATTAAAGGAGGTTTCAGAGGCTCGTATATCAATTGGTTTTTGGGTGCATTGAGTAATCCGGATTTAAATAATTCCCAGGCAAATTTCTATGATGGGAATCTGGTTATTTCAGCTCCTATTTCTGAAAAGCAAGAGTTTACTTACAGTTACTACACTTCCTACGATGATTTTGCTTTTGCTTCTGATACCACGATTTCTTGGAAAAATAACTCTCACTCGATTAACTGGAAGGGGAGATTTGGAGAAAAACTAGGAATTCAAGCCTTGGGTTATCTGACTCAGTACGATTACAATATTTTCAATCGATCCGGGATCAATGATTTTGATCTCAACTCTGGTATCGAAGATTATGGGGTGAAGGTTTTTGCGACCTATAATTTTTCCGAAACCAATATACTGACGCTTGGGGGTGATTTCAAGGATCTGACGATTCAGCCGGGAGAATTGGTGCCGACCAATCAGCAGGAGTCAGGAATTCTGCCACAGAAAGTCCAAGATGAATTTGGTAGAGAAATGGGAGCACACTTCCAGCATGAGTTTGAGTTGGGAGAAAAAATTGGGGTTTCCTATGGTTTGCGCTATGACCTGTTTCAGTATTTTGGTCCTCGAACAGTCCGCCAATATGCCGAAAATCAGCCACTTTCCGACGGTAGTGCGATTGGAGAAATTGACTATGGCGCAGGGGATAAAATCATTTCCTATGACGGACTTGGGCCGCGTGCCTCAGTTCGCTATTCTCTTTCTAAGTATAGCTCGATCAAAGCCGGATACAATAAAATGTATCAATTCATTCACCTGATCTCCAACACGGCAACTATTGCACCAACTGATATCTGGAAACTTAGCGATGACTTTCTGAAGCCGCAGATCGTGGATCAATATTCCATAGGGTTTTATAATAATTTCTTGGGGAATATTTTTGAGACCTCGATCGAAGTGTATTACAAGGACATTCAGAATGTGGTAGAGTACAAGGATGGTGCAAATCTCATTTTGCAAAATCACCTCGAGACTGAACTTGTGCCAGCCCAAGGACGAGCCTTTGGTGTGGAATTGTATGCAAAGAAAAACCTGGGAAGGCTGACAGGTTGGATTTCTTACACCTATTCTAGGAGTTTAAGACGAGTCATTACGCCTTACGAGGAGGAAATTATCAATGACGGAGAGTGGTTTGCTTCCAATTTTGACAAGCCGCATGACGTGACTCTAATTGGGAATTACAAGCTAAGTACCAATACTTCGGTATCTGCTACCTTCGGCTACAGTACCGGAAGGCCGGTTACTTTCCCTGAGGCGAAGTTTGATTATGCCGGAAATAACCTGGCTTATTTCAACCGCAGAAATGAGCAGCGCTTGCCTGACTTTCACCGGTTGGATCTGGCGGTCAATTTCAAACTGAAGGGAAGCGGACGGTTTTTCGAGGATGGGGACTGGACCTTCTCTATTTTGAATTTGTATGGACGCAAAAATCCATTCTCGCTGTTTTTTGTGGATGAGCAAGGCGCTCCACCACAGGCTAATCGATTGGCAATTTTGGGAGTACCCCTGCCTAGTTTGAGTTATTCAATCAAGTTTTGATGGAAAAGATGTTAAGAAGATTTATATACCTGATTTTTCTCCTGCCAGTGGCTTGTATTGATCCATTTGAGGTAGGACTGGAGACAGGCGAGCAATTGCTTACTGTAGAAGCAGTATTCACTTCTCAGCCGGGAAGACAGACAGTGCGATTGACGAGGAGTGATACCTATGGATCCGTATTTGAAGGGTTGATTAGACCGGTGAGAAACGCAACCGTGGTGGTAAGAGATGATTTGGGTAATGTGGTATTTCTGGAAGAGGATCAAGAAAATCGTGGTACCTACGTGACTACTTCTGATTTTGCCACGGTACCGGGAAGGTCCTACACATTACAGATTCAGACTACCGAAGGAAAAGTTTATTCGTCTTTTCCAGAAAAGGTTAGTGCTGTGCCTGAGATCAGCAATCTTTCTGTTCAGACCACAACCGTGCCTGTGGAAGGAGAGATCAATCCACGCTCTGGTGTGCAGTTGGTGGTAGATATCCAAGATCCGGCAGGAGAAAATAATTTCTACTTCTGGAAAAATGGCCCAGCCGTTTATGTGTTGGAAACTCGCCCTGACTTATTCACTCCCCGGCCTTCAGATGCCAACCCTGGGCGAGAGCCTCAGCCTAAAGACTGCTGTTTTACCTGCTACCGAAGTGAGCAGATTGATAATAGTGGGATTTTCATTGCCAATGATGATAATTTCAATGGCCTTAGCACCAAGATCGTCGCTGGTTTTGTGGAAGATGATGGTCTTAGATTTGTCAATACCTACCGAGTCGATCTCCGTCAGATCAGCATCTCCCAGGATGCCTATCGATTCCTTCGATTGGTCAAGCAGCAGACGGAAATCAGCGGTTCTGTATTTGATCCTCCACCTGCCAATATTCGTGGAAATATGGTGAATCTGGAAGATCCAGAAGAAGTAGTTTTGGGGTATTTCATAGCCGGTGCGGAGACAGTGCGCAGGATTTATATCGACAAAAATGACCTGACTTTTCAGCAGCCTACTGCCATCATACCGGATGACTGCAGAGTGGTCGAAGGAGCCCAAGAAGATCCTCCTGCAGATTGGAATCCTTGAAAGGATTCAAGTTTAGCCTTCCTCCAGTTCCTCTTCAAAATGGATCCCAAAATCCGCTAACTTCTCAAGGATTGGTAAGTAAATTTCTGGTAAAACGGGGATGTGAAGGCCGGAGAGCTTGATTTTTCCTTCCAAAAATAAATCCACTGCAATGGCAAGCGGCAGGCCTACTGTTTTGGCCATGGCGGTCAGAGAGGCATTCTCCCCTTTGACAATTAAGCTGGAGAGTAATTTATAGGTTTTATCCCCTTTTCGGATTTCAAACTGATGCTGCATGACAATCATGTCTCGATCAGCTTCTTCGAGAGCCCATTCTTTTTCTAAAATCGCCTGTAAAATCTGAGCCGGACTTCCTTGATAAATAGGCAAAGGATCATGGGAAAAAAGACCTATCCATTGAATTTTTTCAAAAGTCGGGAAATCCATATCCGGAAAGAAATCGGTGAGCTTTTCCTCTACCGAACGGTCGGTATCAAAGGGCAAAAAGCTATTGAGAAAATCCCGTTTGCTGCTTCCCTGTGGAGGATTGAGCTCGATACTGTCATCAGTAAGACCCAGCTGCACCAAAATATCCCAAGCCTTGCAGAATCCTGTTCTCCTGAGCGTACCCCGAAGCATGGTTGGGATATTTTCCAATCCGTAGGTTTTGCGATAGCCGAGTGAGTCACGATTTGGATAGCCTTCGTACTCTCCCAAGCCTTTGAAGTGGATTGGTTTGATTCGCTTGAAGAGTTGGTGATAGGGGATGTATTTGAGTCGGGACTGTTCGATATATCGGGACATTCCCTGTCCTGCTAAAACCACGTTTCTTGGGTTCCAGGTGAATTTGTATTTCCAGGGGTTATCCTCACATTCGGGTGAAAGTAATCCTCCAGCGTAGGACTTGAATGATAGGATCTCTTCCCCTTTGGTCTTAGCCTCGTCGATGATTTTCATGGCAGACATGTGATCGATGCCAGGGTCCAATCCACATTCGTTCAGAAAGAAAAGTCCTTTTTCTTCAATTTGTGACCTCAAGGCTCTAATCTCTTTGCTCTCATAGGAAGCCGAGAAAAAATGTTTGCCTAATGCGACACAGTCCTCCGCGATCAGTGGATGAAGTCGAGCCGGAAGCATAGAAATGACCAAGTCTGATTCTTCGATTAGGTCTCTTCGTCTTTCTGTATTGGATATGTCCAAGGCTTCTGCACGGGTATTCGGACGATTTTGGAGCTTTTTTTCTGCTATACTACTATCCAAATCAGCCAAGATTATCTCGCGGTGCTTTTCTACAGCTTGGGCTACTAAATAGTCGATTAAAAAAGTGGAGGATTTCCCGCCTCCCAAAATCAAAATTCGCTTCATAGTTCTGGGGTTTCTCAGCTAAAAATGGTCAATTAATCCTTCAGGAAAAAAGTAAATGGATGGAAAATGAAAAACAATTGTGACGGTAAATCGTCTTATTTTTTCCATCTTCGGAAACTATGACTAGGAATAATACAGATTCGATTTTTGAAATCCTTGATATTCAAGATTTAAGCGCTGAGGAGCAATCGCTTTTGCAAACTGCCCAAGAGGTTTCCGAAAAAGCCTATGCCCCTTATTCCAACTTTCAGGTAGGAGCAGCGGTGATGCTTTCAAACGGTACTATTCTCAAAAGCAGTAATCAGGAAAACGTCAGCTTTCCTGCAGGCGTCTGTGCGGAGCATTTGGTACTTAGCTATGCCGGAGCAAATTATCCCGAGTCCGCCCCAGAATGTCTAGCCATTGTGGCCAGACGAAAAGGAGAGCAATCTTGGGCCAATGTATCCCCCTGTGGTATCTGCCGGCAGGTCATCAATGAAGTAGAAAACCGCTTTAAGCATAAAATCAAGATGCTTATCTTACGGGAGGATGGCAGGGTTTATTCTATTCCCGGAATATCAGCCTTGTTGCCTTTGAAATTTGATGATCTAAATTCCTGATGATTCGATCTACGCATCACTTTACATACGAGTCCACGTATTTTTTATCCAAAGAACCCGATGAAAGGGTCAAAGATTTATGGATTGTTTTTCATGGTTACGGACAGTTGGCGGAGTATTTCATTCGAAAATTTCAGTTCTTAGCTACCGAAGAAAGGCTATTTCTTGCTCCAGAAGCCACTAATTATTCCTATCTCAAAGACTTTAAGGGTAGGGTAGGTGCAAATTGGATGACCCGTCATGAGCGTGAACTGGCCATAGCCAATAATCATCGCTACTTGGACAGTCTACTCGAAGGGATTTTGAATTCATTTGAGGATAAGCCTAGAATCCACGTACTCGGATTTTCTCAGGGTGCTGCAACTGCTACGCGATGGGCTTCGCAATGGAAAGGGAGCTTGGATACCCTGGTGCTTTGGGCAGGGGGATTTGCGGAGGATATGGCTTTGGATATTGCCCGGGGTAAATTTGAGGAAACCAGGATTTTTTCAGTGTTAGGTTCTCAGGATCAGTTGATTACCGAGGAGAGTTTAGCTCGTCAAAAGCTCCTGATTCAGCGATTGGATAGAAGGGTGGAGCAACTTGAATTTCAAGGTGGGCATGAGCTGGATTCGGAGCTTTTAAGAAAAATTGTAGAAAAGACTTGATAGCTCAGAATTTGGTCTTTCTTTTGTGTGAAAAAAAACAATTGGTACAAAAACCGACTTTCATTATTTTTCCAGAAATAATTAAAAACCAATGCTTTCGCTTACTGATCAAGAGGTAGACCGGATTACTACCCAACTCCTAAAAGGAATGGTGTGCTTTTTCCAAATCGATAAAAGGAAAATCCACCACATGCCGGATGATGAAGATTATTTCAACTATGACTTGACTCCCGATGAGGAGGATATCTTAGATGAAATCGATGCCAATCCTGATAATTACGCCGAGTTCACCAAAATGGAAATTCCTCAGGAGCATCAAATGATGCAGGATTTTATTGATCGGTATGTCAAAGAGCGAAATCTCGCAGAAGATTTGGTAAATGCATTGACCAAGCCTAAATCGATGACTGCTTATAAGTTCTTGATCGATGAGTCTAAATACAAAAATCAGTGGCATGAGCATCGGCAACTGAAATACAAAGACTGGGTCCGTGAGCAAGTGGATAGTTTCAACTATGCGGAAGACTGATTTCCCTCTCAAAGGCTTAGCGATGCTAGGCCTTTTTTCTTGCCGTTATTTTGCACCCATTTTTTAACGCAAACGCTTTATTAGCTAATTTCCTCTTCCAAAGCTTATCCGGTTTCCCATCGTGGTATCCCTGAGATGCAGTTCGTTGAGAATTCGGTTTAAGGGATTACAAATGTTCTATGCCCAAATGTGTATTAGAGTTCTTAATTTGAGCTCAACCGCTGCGGTGGATAAGTTCAAAGACTTCGCTGCATTCAACCTAATCACCGTCCCGTGTGTAGAGGATGGTGATTGAGCTATATTCTGAAAACGATTGATTTTGAAGCGGTTTGAGTTTGCAATAGGATGCCTAATGCATATTTCAGGTTTAAGAAATAAAAATCTTTTGGAGACAGAGCGGCCTATCTTGCGGTAGTAAGCATTCTGTGAGTCAATTAGCTTTTATTTTTGATGCATTCCTAGTATTTTGAATATTGATTTTTCTAGAATAAAATATCCAAAAAATGGATGAAAAGGTGATAATCCGAAATGAACTCAAGGCTGGAGATTTAGGTCAAGTCGCTGCTTTGCATGGTCGAATTTACTTCGAAGAGCATGGTTTTGAGATGGGCTTCGAGGCATACGTCATGGAAAGCCTGTTGGAGTTTTACCAGCAGTATGACCCTGATCTTGACAGAGTATGGGTGGTAGAGTCTGACGGAGTGATGGTGGGGTTTTTATTGCTAATGCATAGGCAGGACGAGCAGGCCCAACTGCGATATTTTATCCTAGAGAAGAAATACAGAGGAATGGGATTGGGCAAAAAACTCATGGAGGAATGGATAGATTTTTATAAAGAAAAAGGTTACAAAGGAGCATTTTTGTACACTACATCCGGACTTGACCCAGCGGTAAGTCTCTACGAGCGATTTGGTTTCAAAAAGGTTAGCCAAATCAAATCTAAGAATTTTGGTGTTCCCCTTCTGGAGATGCTCTATCAGCTGAAAATGGAGTAGCCACAAAAAAACACCCCCACCTGGAAGTGTATTTTCTTGTTACCCAATCTATGTTATTTTAAAAGCTATACCGTGCACTTAAGAGTGCTATCCGGGTTTCTCTTTTGGAGTAGAAGTCCTGGTTAAAGGTATTGGTGCGGGCAAATCCGGCCCATCTTCTGGTGTCAAAAATATCCCGAATACTCAGGGTAACCGATCCTCTGTTTTCTGCAAACCCTTTTTGGATACTTGCATCCACAAAATACTGTGAGAGATCTCTACCCTGTGCCTCGATCTCGGCTGATTCGTAATTGGCTACCAGCTGGAAGTTGATGCCGTAAGGGAGTTTGAAGTCTTGGGTAAGCTTCGTGTTCCAAGAAAATCCGGAGTTGGTAAATTCTTCACCAATATTCGAACCATCCACTGAAATCTGGAAGATGGTTACGCCGCCGTTTATAGAATACCATTCGTTGATTTCTCCTACTCCGACAAATTCGACCCCATAAGAAGTGGAGGAAAGCAAGTTGTCCGGCTGAGAATAGGAAATTCCGTCTTCAATTATAGTGACATAGTCCAGTTGCCCGTCGGTATAGCGGTAGAAGATATTCGTAGCAAAACTTGACTTATCAAAATTGGCCAAATGCCCCAGCTCGAAAGAGTCGATCATCTCCGGCTGCAAATTAGGATTACCTCTTCTTACGTTCAGGGAATCGGTAATGTCTGGAAAGGGATTCAGCCTCCAGGCTGTTGGTCTGTCTATTCTTCTGCTGTAGGTGAATTTTATGGAGTGATTCTCATTCAGGTTGTACATGGACTGCACACTTGGAAAAAGATTGAAGTATCGTTGCTGATTTTCTTCATCTGTATTGGCCAAATAAGTGTCGACGATCGTCGCTTCACCTCTCATTCCTAATGAGTATTCGAATTTTTTTCCCGCATTGGCATAGATGAAATACCCTGCGTGAATCTGATCATTATAAATAAATCGGTTGCTGATGGCAGGATCTTCCACAAATTCTTGGCTCTGCTCATCAAGGCGCTCATATCGATAGTCATTGTCAAATTCCCGGATGTTGGATTTCAGACCTGCCTCGATTTTTCGTTTCTCGTCCAGTGGTTTTATGTAGTCCACCTGAAAAATGGAAATATTTCGCACTTCATCTGTCACCGCCCGCTCCTGTCCATTCAAATTGGAAGGGTCGGGATTAAGCGTATTTCGGAAAATGTCAATGTTCTGCGTTTTGTATTGATTTGTATAGGAATGACTGGCAGTCGCTCGAAGCGTATGGCCTTTATCTGCAAATGAATGCTCAAAAATCAAGGCATTGTCTATCCCTTCATCTGATTCGTTTTCATTGTTTCTTCTGACATAATCAAACTCAAACAATTCGCCGTTTTCCAATCTTTCCAACTCTGCAAAAAGGGTATTGGTCTGATAATCCATTCCATATTGATAAACACCTTCATAGCTAATCACATTATTTCCAAAATAATAGTCAGCTCCTGCGTTTAGATTATGTCCTGTTCTTCTGGAAGAATTTCGTGTGTTTTGTTCGAGCGTTTCGTTAGTTTCGAATATTTCGCGCGTGCTAGACCGATCTCCTACATTTCGCCAATCTCGATAATTATATCCTCCAAACACATTGAAGCGCTTTCCTCTGTGATTCAGGCTTCCGCCAATGTTACTTCTACCCCGAGTACCGTAAGTACCTTCTACATTTCCGTGAGTACCGAAGTCTTGCCCTTTCTTCAACACAATATCGATCACACCGCCCTCAGCTTCAGCATCAAAGCGTGCATTCGGATTATTGATGATCTTAATCTCCTCGATTGCAGATGCCGGAAGTTGATCCAAATTTTGTGTAAGGGATGAGTTTCTACCATTGATTAGGATATTGGTGCCCGAACTACCTCTCAGCGATATGCTTCCATCCTCTGATACTGTGATAGAAGGTGTGTTTCTTAGGATGTCCAAAAGCGTACCACCAGTATTTGCCAAGTTATTGTCTGGAGTAACGGTGATGCCTTCCATAGTGGATCGAACAGGCATTTTGGTTGTTTGGACGACGACCTCCTCCAAGGCTTGTCCTTCACTTTTCATGGATAGTTCTCCCAAGTCTTTAGAATCACTTAGATCGATATCAGAGACGATCAAATCTTCAAAGCCTAAGAAAAAAGCTTTGAAGGTGTACTTTCCTTTTGGAGCGCGGAGAGAAAATTCTCCATTTTCGTCAGTGTCTGAGAATACTGTCGGGCTCGTGTCCTCTATCGATTGGAACAAAGCAACCTGAACAAATCCGAGTGGTTCGCCACTTTGATCATCGATTAGAGTCCCCGAGAGGGTGTTTTCTTGCCCAAAAATTGGGATTGATATAAAAAGCCCCAGAAAAATACTGAGATAAAAAGATTTTATTGTGGCGTACATTGTTGGTTTGGTTTAAGTCTTCGCTACAAGAGTACAATATGATTTTGTAGAGAATTTGAAGCGATTACTTAAACAAAATAGAAATTACGTGCAAATTGTTTTCAATTCGGTAGGTAGGTCTAAAGCCGTAGGTTTTACAGATTTGTTTGACGATAGCCAAACCCAAACCAATTGAATCCGAGCGGTTTTCGGCTCTTTTAAAGCGCTCAAAAAAGATTTCTGGATCAAAGTCAGGGAGTTTTCCGGTATTTTCTATGCGTATGGAGTAGTCATTGAGTTCAATCTGAATTTTTCCTCCCGGTTGATTGTGCTTGATGGCATTGTTAATCAGATTCTGAAGTAAGACTTCGGCTACAAATGGATGAATTTTCACAAAAGCCTCCTCTTTGATTTGGGTTTTGAGATTTAGATCTTTCATTTCGATCAATTCCTCCATACTTTCAATTACTTTCAAAAGAACTGGACTCAAATTGATCGTCTCCGGTGCTTCAAATTCTTCATTCTCCAACTTGGCAAGCATGGATAGAGATCGTACGATTTTGTTGATCTTTTCATTGCTTTGATAGATTGACTGAATCATCGCAGCTTGATTTTCGCTGATATCCTCATTCATCATATGCTCGAGTTTACCGCGGATGATCGCCGAAGGGGTTTGGATCTCATGCGAAAGATTCTCAGAAAACTCCTTCATTTGACGATAATCTTTTAGGAGCTTCAGGGACATTCGAGAGAGAAAACTATTCAGTTTGTTAAACTCAGAGATTGCGTACTGATCGAATTCTAAGGGTTTATTTTGCTGAAAATTAAAGCCACGTATTTTGGACAGGGTTCTATGAAAGGGTCTCAGAATTCTTTTTGAACCGATCCTGATAAAAAAGCCAAGGATCACCAATTGGATCAAGAAAATCGACACCATGGTGATGACTACTGTCTCGGTGATATCTTCGCTTTCGATTACCAAATTGTAATAAGATATTCGGTAATGTTTGTCCTCAGTTTTGAAAGATTTACTAGCCTTGAGTTGTTTCTCATGGCGATTCATCGGGTCATGATAAGCGACTGTATCTCGAAGCGAGAGTTCTTCGATGGGTAGGTTGAAAGGGATTTCTTTTATTTCGAGCTTATCATAATTGAGTCGATCTGGTGGTACTCCTGCCTTCACTCTCTGGGCATAGGCATCAATCTGACGGTCTAGTTCGCGTCCGAGTTCGAAGTCTATTTCTTTCTCAAGTTTTTTATAAATCAAAAAGCCACCGATCAGCAGACCGACCATTGTGATCAAGATATACCAGGCGGTGAGAAGGTTCAGTAGTCTCATGTTGCGTTCCCGTCAAATTTGTAGCCTATTCCATAGACTGTATTGATGTAGTCTTTTCCATCTGCCTTTTCGATCTTCTTTCTTAGATTTTTTACATGTTGGTAGACAAAATCGAAGTTGGCCAAGTCATCAGTGTAATCTCCCCAGAGGTGTTGTGCGATGGCTTCCTTTCCAATGACACGATTTTTATTGGTTAGGAAAAAGAGGAGTAGGTCGTACTCTTTTTTGGTAAGGTCAAGTACGCTTTGATTCACTTTTGCTTCAAGCAGTTTGGTGTCTAGATTGATTTCATTGAAAATGATTTGATCCGAACCGTCCAATTTGCTTCTCCGGTAAATGGCTCGAAGCCTGGCAAGTAATTCCGAAAGATGAAATGGTTTTGGCAAGTAATCATCCGCACCTAAATCCAAACCCCTCAGCCTATCATCAAGTGCATTTTTGGCAGAAACGATCAGAACGTTTGCAGTGATTTGATTGGATTTGACGAAACTTAGGATATCCAGTCCATTGCCGTCAGGAAGCATCAAGTCCAGCAGGATGCAATCATATTGGAATGCCAAAAGCTTGTCCTGCGCCTCGAAAAGGTTCTTGGCTGTTTCGCAGCGGATATTCTCCTGCTCAAGGTAGTTGACCATATTTAGGGTCAGATCTTCATTGTCCTCGATTATAAGTACCTTCATAAGGCTTTACTTTTGGGGCGGGTTTTTGGGTGAAAGTCTTGAAATTTACAGCTAGGCTTTGAAGCAATTTTGAAGTAATCAAATTAGCCTTTTTTTATTTCTATTCAGGATTCTTCCACTTTTCTCCATGTCCCTATCGGATATTTTTCTAATTTTGACCCAATTTGGACTTAAGTAAAATTTTCTTCTCAACCCACCTTTCAAATGCCTAAAGACAGTAGCATCAAGCACATTCTTATCATCGGTTCTGGCCCTATCGTCATTGGTCAGGCTTGCGAATTTGATTATTCCGGTTCGCAGGCTGCAAGATCACTGCGGGAAGAGGGTATCACCGTCACTCTGATCAACTCCAATCCGGCTACGATCATGACAGACCCAGTTACCGCAGATAATGTTTACCTGCTACCTCTGGAGAAAAAATCCATTCGAAAAATACTCACTGACCACCCGGATATCGATGCTGTACTGCCGACCATGGGTGGTCAAACTGCATTAAATCTAGCGATCGACTGTGATAAGGCCGGAATCTGGAAGCATCACGGAGTAAAAATGATCGGGGTGGATATCGACGCAATCGATACTGCCGAAAACCGCGAGAAATTCAAGGCATTGATGGAGAAAATCGGTGTGGGCGTCTGTAAAGGTGCTACAGCCACTTCCTTTCTTCAAGGAAAAGAAATCGCTCAGGAGATCGGTTTTCCACTGATCATTCGTGCCTCCTATACCCTTGGGGGTGCTGGAGGCGCTTTCGTAGAGACCAAAGAAGAATTCGAAAAGGCGCTTTCTGCGGGACTTCAAGCTTCACCGGTCCACGAGGTTTTGATTGAGCAGAGTATTTTGGGCTGGAAGGAGTACGAGTTGGAGGTAATGCGCGATAATATCGGGAACATGATCGTGATCTGTTCCATTGAGAATTTTGACCCCATGGGTGTGCATACTGGAGACTCTATTACAGTTGCTCCGGCTATGACCTTGCCGGATACGGTCTATCAGCGCATGCGAAACTATGCCATTACCATGATGAATTCCATCGGGAACTTTGCCGGAGGTTGTAATGTGCAATTTGCGGTCAGCCCTGACAATCAGGAAATCATCGGTATCGAGATCAATCCACGTGTTTCCAGATCTTCGGCTTTGGCTTCAAAGGCAACTGGATATCCAATTGCTAAAGTAGCTGCCAAGTTGGCAATCGGCTATAATCTGGATGAGCTTTCGAACTCCATTACTGGAACCACTTCAGCTTATTTCGAGCCTTCCATCGACTATGTGATCGTGAAGATTCCTCGCTGGAACTTTGATAAATTCAAAGGCTCTGACCGTCGACTAGGACTGTCCATGAAAGCTGTGGGTGAGGTGATGGGAATTGGAAGGAATTTCCAAGAAGCCCTGCAAAAAGCCTGTCAGTCTCTAGAGATCAAGAGAAATGGATTGGGAGCAGATGGAAAAGAACTCCGAGATCAGGAGAAAATTCTTTATTCACTCGCTAATCCTAGCTGGAACAGACTTTTCCATGTATATGATGCATTTAAGTTAGGGATTTCATTCCGAACCATTCAGGATCTCACTAAGATCGATAAGTGGTTTCTGAAGCAAATCGAGGAACTTATCCATCTCGAGGCTGAAATAGATAAATATACCATAGATACCATTCCCCACGAGGTAATGGACATGGCTAAGAAAAAGGGGTATGCAGATCGTCAGATTGCTCATTTGCTTGGCTGTTTGGAGAGTGAGGTTTTCAATAAGCGCTACACAGAGATGGGGATTAAGCGTGTCTACAAGCTAGTTGATACCTGTGCCGCTGAATTTGAAGCGCAGACTCCATATTATTACTCTTCCTTTGGAGAAGAGAATGAGTCCATCCGTACTGACAAAAAGAAAGTGGTTGTTCTAGGTTCTGGTCCGAATCGGGTAGGACAGGGGATAGAGTTTGATTATTCCTGTGTGCATGGCGTCCTTGCGGCCAAAGAGTGCGGATACGAAACCATCATGATCAACTGTAATCCTGAGACGGTTTCTACGGATTTTGATGTGGCTGATAAGCTTTACTTCGAGCCGGTATTCTGGGAGCATATTTATGAGATTATCCTTCATGAGAAGCCTGAAGGAGTAATCGTGCAGCTCGGTGGTCAAACGGCCCTGAAGCTTGCAGAAAAGCTTGACAAATACGGGATTAAGATCATTGGTACCAGTTACGAGGCCTTGGACTTGGCAGAAGACAGAGGTTTGTTTTCCACGCTCCTGAAAGATAATAATGTACCTTATCCAGAGTTTGGCACGATTCACAATACGGATGAAGCGCTCGAACTGTGCAAGACGATTGGATTTCCACTATTGGTAAGACCGAGCTATGTACTCGGCGGACAGGGGATGAAAATTGTGATCAATGAGAAAGAACTGGAAGAGCATGTGGTAAACGTGCTAAAGGATATACCAAACAATGAGATTTTGTTGGACCACTTCTTGGAAGGAGCCATTGAGGCAGAAGCCGATGCGATCTGTGACGGGGAGAATGTCTATATCATCGGAATCATGCAGCACATTGAACCCGCGGGTATTCACTCCGGAGATTCCTATGCCGTATTACCTCCCTACAACTTGGGAGATTTAGTCATCCGGCAAATCGAAACTTATACCGAGCGAATTGCACTAGCACTGAAGACACAAGGTTTGATCAATATTCAGTTTGCCATCAAAAATGACAAGGTTTATGTAATCGAGGCCAACCCTAGAGCTTCGCGGACCGTTCCTTTTATCTGCAAAGCTTATCAGGAACCTTATGTCAATTATGCCACAAAGGTGATGCTTGGGGAGAAAAAAGTCAGTGATTTTGAATTCAAACCTTTCAAAAAGGGTTATGCCATCAAGGAACCCGTCTTTTCTTTCCACAAATTCCCAAATGTGAATAAAGAGCTAGGGCCTGAAATGAAGTCCACCGGTGAGGCAATCTATTTTATTGACGATTTGATGGACGATTACTTCTTGAAAATCTACTCAGAGCGAAACTTGTATTTGAGTAGATAATTTCGAATCAAAAAAAGCTTTAATGGGAGGTTTATTAAAATTTATCATAATTCTATTGGGTGTCGGATGGTTGCTTGGGCAGCTTATCCGATACTTTCTTCGTACCAAGTTGGCAAAATTTGCTCAGCAGGTAAACGAGATGGAAAGAGAGCAGCGTAGAGCACAACAGGCTGCTTCCAGATCAAATGAGGGGGTGAATGTGGATTATATCCCTAAAAATCACCAAAAGAAACGCCAGAAAGATATCGAAGGCGGAGAATATGTAGACTATGAAGAAGTGAAGGAGTGATTACATTCCTTCACTTTTTTTCTTGCACCAAAAACCTTATAACCTTTAATATTTTTGAAAAATTCTAGTACACATTTTCTTCTTTCTTCCTTTTTCTTAAAAAATAATCTGGTGTTCTTGTTACTATTTTTCCGTCAATTTGAACTACTATATTTTGTTTCAATTTCTTCTTCATTTTCAAAAAATCTTCGCCTGAATTGAGAATGGCGGATTTTAGTTTTTCTTTCAATACTTCTTTTTCTTCTGAACTCATGATAGAAAAGATTTAATGGCCTCAAATGTAGGAACATCTATGACTTTTATTTTAGTTTCTTTTTCGGCAATTAATTTAGGGTCCGGTCCAGAATTGTCGAAAATCAATAAATAATCTGCTAAATCAATATACAAATTAAATAAGTTTATTAACCCTCGGTGATACCTCCTTTTTATTACCTCTTCTGGAATATGATGCCCACCCTCAGTTACTCTTTTTTTAACTCTTTCTACTGCTAACTCCGGTGATTTAAGCCAAAAAAATACTATTGAGACGAAATATCCTTGGTCTTGAGCATTTTTAATTAGGCTCGAATATGATTTTGTTGCCAATGTTGTTTCAAATGCGAAATCCTCACCTCTTTTATCAAATCATGAATTCTAGCAAGCATAATCCTTCCTGCCTCTAAAGAAACTTTTTAGGCTGAAATGGGGAAAGGCCTCTGGCAATTTCATCTGCATTGACGAATTCTTTGCAGTCAAGAAGCTGTGGAAGTATTCGAAATGATGAAGTAGTTTTTCCAGCTCCATTACAACCTGTTAAAATGAATAGTCTCTTTTGCATGATATTGAAGTTGGAATGATTGTTTGAAAACTACCTAATATCCTCAATCCCTAAGATATTTCTTTTGGCCTTCGACACCAAAAAACCTTATAGCCTTTCATGGTTTTTGTCGCAATTAAAAAATCATCCCCTCCATCTTTAAGCCCCATTTTCTTTTTTAAGGAGTCGGCACCCAGTACATAGTTTCTGGTGATGACATTGACTTTTCCTGTTGGGAAGAGCTTTTTGATCTCTTGCTTCTTTAGATTTACTTCTTGGATTACTTCAAAAGTTCTCCCAGGGATTTCTTCAGGAACTTGGTTTCCTGTGTATAAATGGCTGTTTTTTTCCAGCTTTTTCAAACCGTATCGTTTCCCAAAAAGATTGAAGGCTCCTGATTTTAAGATTCCGCTCAGGGGTTCGACCAAATATTTTTCTGCTTCCGAATAGTTTGAATCAGCTTGTTCCTCTTCTTCTCTGTCAAAACTAAATTTCGGAAAATTACTTCCCAACTCCACCACTTCTACAGATTGCCGCTTGCAAACCGATCCTTTTTTCCAATAAAGCAAAAGTTCTTTTACCTCGTTTTTGACAGAAATGATTGTGACTCTTTGGATATCCGGGAGCTCTTTCCAAGCCTGAGAAATATCCAGCATGGGAGAGGCTTTGATTAGAGTATGTTTAGTTTTGGAAGTTAGGAGCGACCAATTGCTTACTACATCGGGCTCGCAGTCCTGCAGTTTGTAAAGCTTTTGATTACCGGAACCTCTTCTGGCAGGGTCGGCATAGATTAGGTCAAATTGGATAGCTGTTTTTTCTAAAAACTCTAAGCCATCGCCTTCCACAAAGTCAAACTTTCCTCCTAAACCCTCCAAGCATTCTGAATCCTTGGATAGCTCCAATTGTTCAAGATTATACTTCGATATCTGGAAAAGTTCAGCCTGCCTTTCGCAGTAGATCCCTTTTTCAAAGCCTTGGCTTAGATAGAAAAAATCCACTCCCAAACCTCCGGTGAGATCAATCATGGTTTTTCCTTCGAGTCCTTCCGACTTGAATTTGGCAGTTTCTTCACTAGAACTCTGCTCCAAAGCCAAAGAGGCAGGAAAAAGCAAACTTGGGTTGCTTGACCAGCTTGGGAGCTTTTTAGAAGCCTTTTGTCTGGCTGAAATCTGTTGCACAGCCATTTTCAAGTCAAAAGGAACTTTGCCCTGATACCTAAAAAGCAAAAGTGCAGGATCGTCTTGGATATGATCCTGCACAAATTTTTTGAATTCAGCGTTATTTACTTCGCTGATATCCATTAGACCAGTTTATTTGCCAGCAAGTACTCTGCAATTTGTACAGCGTTAGTCGCTGCGCCTTTTCTTAGATTGTCTGCGACGATCCACATATTCAGCGTATTGGCTTGAGACTCATCTCTGCGAAGTCTTCCTACAAATACCTCATCCTTCTTGTGGGCATGAATTGGCATGGGATAAAGCAATTTTTCCGGATCATCCTGTACGACGATACCCGGAGTTTTGGTAAGTAGGTCACGGACCTCAGCCAAGTCAAAATCTGTCTTAAACTCCACATTTACCGATTCAGAATGACCGCCCATGGTAGGGATACGTACCGTAGTGGCTGTAACAGCAATGCTATCGTCAGAGAAAATTTTCTTTGTCTCATTGATCATTTTCATCTCTTCCTTGGTGTAGCCGTTAGGCTGGAACACATCGATGTGAGGAAGGACGTTCATGTCAATTTTATAAGGATAAACCATTTCAGGCTCTTCTCCTGCTCGCTCAGCCATCATTTGATCTACCGCGGCTTTCCCGGTGCCTGTGACTGACTGGTAGGTTGATACTACTACACGCTTGATGCCGTATCGCTGTCGCAAAGGCTCCAATGCTAAGACCATCTGAATCGTGGAGCAGTTGGGGTTGGCAATGATTTTATCTTCTTTGCTCAGTTCCTTGGCATTGATCTCCGGTACAACCAGTTTTTTGCTTGGATCCATACGCCAAGCGGAGGAATTGTCTACCACAGTAGTACCTACCTCAGCGAATTTGGGAGCCCATTCCAAAGAGGTGCTTCCACCCGCAGAAAAAATGGCGATCTCAGGTTTGGCTGCTACTGCATCGGCCAAACCAATAACTGTATGGGTCTTTCCCTTGTATTCGATTTGTTTTCCCACAGAGCGCTCAGAAGCGACTAGTAGTAATTCATCATATGGAAAATTGTGCTCGTCTAGCACCTCTAGAATTTCAGAGCCTACCAGACCGGTTGCTCCTACCACTGCTAATTTCATGTGTTTATAATTTGTCTTTAAGCGGTCACATGGAATCCCTGCCTGCGGTAGGCAGGTCGCATATTTTCCCCGATACATCGGGGCATCCCCCCTTGTGACGGGTACGTCATGCCTGCCTGCGGAAGGCAGGCTCGATTTCATGATGGTTTAAATAGGTTAATGTATCGGTTTGCAAAAGTAATAGCTATGTAATCAATTTCAGGTTTATCCTGAGAATTATTGATTTACTCAAATACTTTTTATCAAATTCGGATCCCTGCCGCCCCGATAGCTCTCAAGTAAGGAGACTCTTAAAGCTTTCCATTGATACCTCATGCTCTTTCCTTGAAAGAGATTCACTTGTCATCAAATTCACCTTCTCTTCTCCAGCCATAAGGGTTGGCATCCGCAGTGGTAATTTGGGAATCTACTTTTCCCGTTTGTGGATCCTCCGTAAAAAACATAGCTGAAGACTCCCATTTCAATAAGTTTACATCGGCCTTTAGTTTCTCTTCATCGCCGTCAAAAAACCTATTTAGTAAGTCTTCCCTGCCGGCGCATTGGGCATATTTTGTCTCACCGTTTTTGTAATGTATCTGATATTCTCTCATAAGCTCTTTTCATAAAAACTGCCCCTTTCTGGTTTTGTTACGAAACAAGCTCAACCTGACCGATTAACTATTCGGGAAATAGCCTGGACCCTGAAGGATTTTTATTCGGTTGAAATCAAAATTATTCTTTTAGATTTAGTAAATTAGTTTACGGATTCTAGTCTAATAGGTTTATGATCAGATTTTTAGGCAGACTTTTTCTTTTAATACTGTTTCTGTTTCAGATAGGTGCTCTGAAAGCATCGAATCAAAAGGAGGATTTTGAACAGGATTTTAGAATTGTAAATGATCCCGATGAATTTATTCCAGGTTGGCGCGGGAATGAGTTGAGAGCAAATTCTTCACGAATTTTTCAATCCAATTCCTCCGGAAAGGAGGGAAGCCGGTGTTTGGCGGTTCAGCCTATTTCTACCTTCGATGGAGAATTAACCGTTCGGCTTTCTCCCGCTGATTTTGAGAATCCTGCCATACAATTCTGGGCACGATCGATCCGAAATGGAAGTGGTAGCCGACCCGCTTTGGTTTTTTATGGATTTGGAGAAAGTTTGGACTCAGATTTTTCCGAAATGGTACAAATCGGAGACAATTCGGAATTTGCGAATGAGGATCAGGTTTTTCGTCAGTTTAAAGTTGAGTTGCCCGACTCACTCCGAGGCTTAGAGGAAATCTTTTTTCGGCTTAAAATCGACTATGGTCCCGGAACGGGAAGTGCGGCTCGGTGGCTTTTGGATGATTTTGAATTTGGAGATTTTGTGGAGGATTTGCAGCCCCCGACTTTGGAATCTGTAAGAGGTTTTGGGCCTAGGACAGTAGAATTAGCCTTTTCTGAACCCTTGGATGCAGTTTTTTCCCAAATTCAACTCAATTACTCGCTAGATGATATAGAGCCAATCAGTGCAAGTTTGGCTTTTGATTCCTTGGTTTATCTGGATTTTGAAGAACCGTTGGCAGTTGGTCAAAATTATGTTCTCACGATTCGTCAAATTCCTGATTTGGCGGGAAATTTTTTGAGGGATACAACCCTTACTTTTCGCTTCGAAGATCCTACTGCTATCGGGTTTAAGGATTTGGTTATTAATGAAGTCATGCCGGCTCCTCAGGAAGGAAATGACTTGCCCAATGTGGAATATGTCGAGCTTCTTTATTTGGGTGAAAAGGATATTAGGCTTGGAGGAATGAGTATTCGGAATTCCAGAAGCGAATCTATTTTAGAAGATTTTTGGATGGAATCGGGGGATTATTTGATCTTGGCTCCAGCCAGTCAGGCAGCTTTACTAGGTGAATATGGAGATGTCCTCGCGGTTGATCCTTGGCCCACCTTGCTTAATTCAGGGGATGAAATTAGTCTTCTCGATCAAAATGTAGAATTAATAGATCAAATCAGCTATTCCACGGCAACTTGGGGAGATTCAGAGCTTAGCGGTGGAGGCTACAGTTTGGAAGTGGTAAATCCTAACCTGCTTTGTGAGCAAAGCGAATTTCTCAAACCCTCTGAATCTCCGGCCCGAGGTACTCCCGGAACAGAAAACTCAGTCCTAAACCTTACTCCGGATACCTTCGCTCCTGAGTTCATAAGCTACTCCTTCACTGATTCCCTAAGTTTGGTTTTAGTTTTTTCAGAGCCTATCCAATCAACTTTGACTCTTGCGGACTTCCAAATTGAACCCAAAATGCCGCTCGATTCAGTAGGAGTAGCAGGAAATCAGATTCTTTTATTTTTCACAGAGGCTATTACTGACAATCAATCCTATCAATTAAGATTGGACGGGGTGGTCGATTGCAGTGGAAATCAACTGGAAGAGACTAGAATAGAATTCATCCGTCCACGAACTGCAAAAATTGGCGAAGTCTTTCTTAATGAGCTGCTTTTTGACCCTCGCAGTGGAGGTCCTAAGTTCGTGGAGCTTTATAATCCGACCGAGGACTATCTGGAAATTGGGAAATGGAAATTAGCCAACTTGGATGATTTGGGACAGGTTGACCAAGTCCGGACGCTTTCTGAAGAGAGCTTGGTGATGTCTCCAGGTTCCTTTTTGGCCATCAGTACAGATTCCGAACGACTCAAAATGGACTATCCCAGGTCTGCAAATGGAGGATTTTTTGAGGTTAGGACTTTGCCTTCTTATCCTATTTCTGGAGGTACGGTAGTGCTGATAGATGCTCAGGAGGAAATCGCCGAACAGTTTGAGTACGATGAGGAACTGCATCATCCTTTGCTGCGGGAGACCAAGGGTGTTTCGCTGGAAAGGGTTTCGGTCGGGTCACCTGCTGATTTTGCAGGAAATTGGCACTCAGCCTCTGGGAATGAAGAGTATGCTACACCGGGTAGGGTGAATTCTCAGCGGATACCGGGAGAATTTGAAGCTGAACTTATTCAAATTGATCCCGAGATTTTTGATCCTGAGGGGAGTCAAGGCAATACCTTCACGACGATTCGATATCAATTGGACCAATCAGGTTGGGTAGGAAGCTTCAGAATTTATGATATTTCTGGCAGAATCGTGTCGGTGCTTGCGCAAAATGAGATTTTGGCTACCCAAGGACTATACACTTGGACAGGGACGGACTCTCAAGGTAGAAGATTGCCGACGGGTTATTATGTGCTTTTAGTGGAGTTGTTTGACCTGCAAGGCAGAATTCGAAATGTCAAAAAAACAATCATTATTGCAGAACGTATCTAAAATTTTTGATTTTGCGAAACATGATTTGCTAAAAATCAGTAAATTAGAGTAATAAATCACGCCCAAATCATGGAACCTGGAATAATCAACAAAGCTCTCAAACAACTTTGCATCGTGGAATCCAAGCCGATTTCGGAGGTGGTGCAATATCTCAAGTTGCGCTACCAAATCGATGCCGACGAAATGATCCTTAAAAAGCGACTGGAAAAAATTCTCAATCAGGAGCAGGCAGTAGCCTAGATCATTTTAGACTTCGGTAAAAAGCCGCCTTCTTTTCAACGAATGCGGCTTTTTTTGAATCGCCTAAGGCTACTAGTTTTCGTCCTTGTAGATAAATACCTGAGCTTCCTGATCGGCTTTTCGATAGCCACGATACATCCCCTCAGAGTTAAAAGGCATTGCGATATTCCCCATACGATCGATGGAAATTATTCCGCCTGAACCTCCCATTTCTACCAATTGCTTCATGACTACATCATTTGCGGCATCTTCGAGACTTTTATTTCCATACCGCATTTGAGAGGCAATTTCATGGCCAACGACAGTTCGAATGAAAAACTCACCATGTCCTGTAGCTGAAACTGCGCAAGTTGCATTATCTGCATAGGTGCCGGCTCCTATGATTGGTACATCACCTACTCGGCCATAGCGCTTGTTTGTCATTCCACCAGTGGAAGTAGCTGCGGCGATATTGCCATTTTTATCAAGTGCTACTGCGCCTACTGTTCCAAATTTTCGATCCTTGAAAAAGGGATCCTGAAGCTCCAGCTCTAAAAGTGAGCTGTGGTCCAGTTGTGTTTTTTCGGTTTCACGGATTTTCTCCAATTGCTGAAATCGGAAATCGGTGTAAAAGTAGTCCGGAGATACCAGTTCGAGCTCCTGTTCTTTTGCAAAAACTTCGGCTCCTGCACCAGTCATAAATACGTGGGGTGAATTTTCCATTACAGCTCGTGCCGCGGTAATTGGGTTTTTGACGGTAGTCAGTCCTGCCACGGCACCTGCGTTTCGGTCTCTCCCGTCCATGATAGCTGCATCCATTTCATTTTTTCCTTCATTGGTAAAGACAGCTCCTTTTCCAGCATTGAACAAGGGGCTGTCCTCCATGACTTTCACTGCAGCAATGACGGCATCCAGCGCTTCACCTCCGGATTCTAAGACAGTGTAGCCAGCATCGAGCGCCTCTTTAAGCTTCGCACGGTATTCAGCCTCTTGTTCCTCACTCATGGTTTCCCTTTTTATGGTACCTGCTCCTCCATGGATAGCAAGTGCAAACTCAGATCGGGTTGTAGGTTTTTCTGAAACCGACTGATTGTCAGTTGGCTGCGAGCAAGACCAAGAAATAATTAAAACTGAAAGGAATGAAAGGTAGATTTTATTCATGTCTTGATTTATTTTATATGGATGGAATAATTTAAAAATAGAGCCATTTATTCAATTGGGAAGGGATTTTTATATCGAGAGTAAAATTAAATTTTTGTATTTGCAATCCCCCACGTATTTTAGGGAACTTTAAAAAATCCAGTACGTCAAAGAATTATTATCTAATAGAATCGCCATGAGCCAGGAAGCAAAAACATCCTATTCTCAAGAAGAATTAAAGGAATTTGAAGAGATCATTTTGAAAAAATTGAGTAGTGCTAAAGAAGAATTGGGTATGCTCAAGGAATCTCTCAGTAAAAAGAACGATAGTGGTACGGACAATACAGCATCTACTTCGAAATTACTCGAAGATGGGGCAGATACGCTTGAGCGTGAAAGTCTGAGCCAATTGGCAGCCCGTCAACAGAAGTTTGTGATCAATCTTGAGAATGCACTCGTGCGGATCAAGAATGGGACTTATGGCGTCTGCGTGGATACGGGTAAACTGATCTCTAAGGAGCGGCTACGAGCGGTGCCTCATACCATGCATTCTATAGAAGCAAAGCTTGCAAAGAAATAAAAGTGGATTTTCTTCCCCGTCATATCGAGGCCTTGATTTTCTGCAGTCCTGCGCCATTGCCCAAAGCTGAGATTCAAAAATGTCTCTCGGAAATGTTTGAGTCAGAAGTGCCGGGTGAGCACATCGACGAAGCTTTGGCCCAGTTGATTAAAAAATATGAGCAGGACGAGTTTTCTTTTTCTCTCGAAAAAATAGCTGGGGGGTATCAATTTTTGACCAAGCCGGCCTATCAAACGAGTATTGCGATACTACTCAAGCAACAGAGTCAAAAGCGTCTCTCAACGGCCCAGCTCGAGACCCTTTCTATCATTGCCTACAAGCAACCGGTAACAAAGGGGGAAATTGAACAGATTCGAGGTGTCAACTCCGACTATTCGGTTCAAAAACTTTTGGAAAAAGAACTGATCGAAATCAAAGGGAAGTCAGAGCAAATAGGCCGTCCTATGATTTATGGAACTTCGCCGAAGTTTATGGAGTATTTCGGGATCAATTCCATTCAGGACCTTCCTCAACCCAAGGATTTTTCCCAACCCGATAATCAGATCGGCGAGGAGCGGGAGTAGGTTTTGGTGAATAGTACACGTGATTGTTAGATGTTTAAAGATCGATTACCTGCTAAGTCGATGACTTTACAACCTTCTAACCCTTCAACTTTCAACCTTTTAACTTTCAACCTGAACTTCTGCTAATTGAGAAATAAGGTAGCGTTTGCCTGAGGGGATTTCCTCGCAGAGAACTCGTGTTCTACGCGTTTCTTTCTTTTTGAATTTTCGGCCATTGAGCTCAAAAATACTTTCCGGTTTCAAATCGGAAAGGAAGCTTTTTTCAATTCCAGCAGTTGCTTTGTTATATTTACTCAACTCTTTTGTCAAAAAAAGATCCCCTGCTGAAGTAGCTTTGGGGTTTTGCATATGTCTGACAAGAGGAATCAAAAGATCCTGAGGAAAAACTTCTTTCCGAAGAAGGGGAGACATCAGATTCCTAAATACTCGCTTCCATTCCTGTCCGTGTGGGGGGATATTTAAACCAAATTGAATAAAAGCAAATAAATGGGCTACTTCGTGGATGTAGGTAATTAGGAATTGATAAGGGTTCAGATTCCCGTTGATGGTGATAGTTTGCAGCGATTGATCTCGCTTCCATCTAAAGTCCCCCAATTTGCTTTTTCGTTCGCGGGTTACGGTGAAATTAAACTTCTCTTGTTTCCAAAGATCTATGCAATACTCCAGGCTTGCATAGGGGACTTTTGCAGAAAGAATTTCGCGAAGCTTTTCGGATTGATCCATGTTGGGAAATTACAGATATCTATGGATTCTAGGAAGTCCACATTTTTAAGATTCGATAAGTAGCAAAAAAAAAAGAGCTCCGATTTCGAAGCTCTTTAAATTTGAGAAGGATGGGTGATTAGTTGTTTTCTACCACTTCTTCAACTTGCTCAACAGCTACTTCAGCAGCATTTTCGATTGAGTCAGTTGTATCTTCGATCACTTCTTCAGTAGCTTCTACAGCTCCTTCAGTCGCTTCTTGAACAGTTTCAACTGTTTCTTCTTCTTTTACTTCTTTGTTGCCGCAAGAGGCAGTAGCCATCAAACCGACGATTGCGAAAATTGCAAATACCTTGTTCATTTGTTGTGTTTTTTTAAATGCGGTGCAAAGGTATCTGAAGTTTTATCAATTTTGCAAATTGCCGTTAAAATTATTTTTATTTGTTTTTATACAAGATTTTTACCGGTACTCCATCGAATTCGAAATTCTCGCGAAGGCGATTTTCCAGGTATCTTGTGTAAGGATTTTTGATGTATTGCGGGAGGTTGCAGAAGAAAGCAAACACCGGATTTTTCGTCGGCAATTGGGTTACATATTTGATTTTAATGTATTTGCCTTTCCAAGCTGGCGGTGGATAATGCTCGATTTCCGGCAGCATCACATCATTCAATTTGGAAGTCGCTATCCGTCTATTTTTATTTTCATAAACCTTCACGGCCAATTCGATCGCCTGGAATATTCGTTGCTTTTCAACTACCGAAGTGAAAATGATCGGGATCCACTTATGCTCACCCAATCGCTCCATCATTTCATCCTTGATCTTGTTCATGGTCTTGTGGTCCTTTTCGATCAAATCCCACTTGTTTACCATGATCATGATTCCCTTATTGTTTTTGATGGCTAGGGAAATCAAATTGACATCCTGAGACTCCAGTCCTCGGGATGCATCGACCATGACGATGACTACATCCGAATCTTCCAAAGTCCTGAGGGATCGCATGACAGAGTAAAACTCAATGTCTTCTTTGACCTTGGCCTTCTTTCGGATCCCTGCCGTATCGGTGATGATAAAGTCCTGACCGAAAAGCTTGTATCGGGTATGGATCGCATCCCGGGTTGTTCCGGCTTCATCGGTTACGATAGATCGCTCTTTTCCAAGTAGGGCATTTAGGAAAGAGGATTTCCCGACATTAGGACGACCAAGGATAGAAATCTTTGGTATTCCGGCATCAGGATCTTCTACTCCTTCATCTTCGAAGTGCTCCACCACACGGTCCAGAAGTTCACCTGTTCCGCTACCGCTGGTAGCAGCGATGGGGAAGATTTCAAAATCTGATAGTCCCAAAGCATAAAATTCATTGGCCATGAAAGCCTTTTCTTGATTATCTGCCTTATTAGCTACGATATAAATCGGCTTTTTACTTCCACGAAGCTCGTCGGCAAATTCCTTGTCCAAATCCGTCAATCCATCATGACAGTCTGCGACAAAAAGAATAACATCCGATTCTTCCACCGCGAGCTTGACCTGCTTTCGGATCTCAGCCTCATACACATCATCCGATCCAGTGACATAACCACCGGTATCAATGACCGAGAAAAATTTTCCATTCCACTGGGCATGCCCATAGTGTCGGTCCCGAGTTACCCCGCTGACATTATCCTCGATGGCTTTTCTCTCTTCCACCAGTCTATTAAAGAGTGTGGATTTGCCCACATTAGGTCTTCCAACAATTGCTACAATATTTGCCATTTTTAAGAGGGATCGTATCCGAATTTTCTAAGTTTGAGTTTGTTTTTGCGCCAGTCCGGTTCCACCTTGACGAAGGTTTCCAGATGGACTTTTTTGCCAAAGAATTCTTCCAAATCTTGGCGGGCTTCAATACCCACTTTCTTGAGCATTTTGCCTTTTTCACCAATGAGAATTCCCTTTTGGCTATTGCGCTCCACAAAGATGGTGGCGCGCATGCGAATGATATCCGTATCTTCTTTGAAATCCTCCATCATCACTTCGGTGCTGTATGGGATTTCTTTTTTATAGTTTTTGAATATTTTCTCCCGGATGATCTCGGAAGCAAAGAACCGCTCCGGACGGTCTGTTAGTTCCTCTTTATCATAAAAAGGTGGGTGAACAGGCAGGCGGTCTAGAATTTCCTGCATGATTCGCTCGGTGTTGAACTTCTCCAAAGCGGAAATAGGAATCACCGTAGCGGCCTCAATTCTTGAGGTCCAATATTCGGTGACTTTATCCAATTGACCTTCCTTAGCTAGGTCAATTTTATTAATTACCAGCAAAACTGGGATCCCTGATTTATTTATTCTTGCGATAATCGGCTCGATATCCGCGTCGGTTTCAAAAAGATCCGTCACAAATAAGATGATATCGGCATCTTCCAATGAAAGATTGACAAAGGACATCATGCTTTTGTGGAGCTCATATTGTGGTTTGAGCATTCCCGGAGTATCGGAGAATACGATCTGATAATCGGCTGTATTCGAGAGGCCAAGGATGCGGTGACGGGTTGTTTGGGACTTGGGAGAAATGATCGACACCGGTGTGCCGACCAGGATATTCATCAGGGTAGACTTGCCCACATTGGGTTTTCCGATGATATTGACAAAGCCTGCCTGATGAGTTTGAGGATTCATTTCTTGAAATATTTTTCACAAAGGTACTTGATTTTTGACAGTATGTCTTTACCTTTGTACCACAATTCGCCGGAAGGGCGAATGGAACTAAAGAGAAGACGATTAAGTTTTAGAAATGTATCGCGGGATGGAGCATCCCGAGTCCCGATAATTATCGGGAGGAGGTAGCTCTCTGGGCTTATATCCGCCGCGGCGGACACAGGTTCGAGTCCTTAAGTCATTGAAATAGTTAAATAAAAATATATCGCGGGATGGAGCGTCCCGATAGTTGTCGGGAGGTAGCTCGTCGGGCTCATATCCGCCGCGGCGGACACAGGTTCGAGTCCTTAAGTCATTGAAATAGTTAAATAAAAATATATCGTGGGATGGAGCATCCCGATAGTTGTCGGGAGGTAGCTCGTCGGGCTCATATCCGCCGCGGCGGACACAGGTTCGAGTCCTTAAGTCATTGAAATAGTTAAATAAAAATATATCGTGGGATGGAGCATCCCGATAGTTGTCGGGAGGCAGCTCGTCGGGCTCATATCCGCCACGGCGGACACAGGTTCGAGTCCTTAAGTCATTGAAATAGTTAAATAAAAATATATCGCGGGATGGAGCGTCCCGATAGTTGTCGGGAGGTAGCTCGTCGGGCTAATATCCGCCGCGGCGGACACAGGTTCGAGTCCTTAAGTCATTGAAATAGTTAAATAAAAATATATCGCGGGATGGAGCATCCCGATAGTTGTCGGGAGGTAGCTCGTCGGGCTTATATCCGCCGAGGCGGACACAGGTTCGAGTCCTTAAGTCATTGAAATAGTTAAATAAAAATATATCGCGGGATGGAGCAGTTGGTAGCTCGTCGGGCTCATAACCCGAAGGTCACAGGTTCGAGTCCTGTTCCCGCTACTACAAACCCCTTATATGTTCAGTATTTGGGGTTTTTCTTTTTTGGGGGACAGTTTGCAGGAAAATGGTAGAAAAATGGATGTGATATCCCCCTTTTTTATAATCTCGAAAAACCCAGACTTAACTTAGTTAGATATGTGTATAGGGGTTTAACCAAGTAACCAAGTAAAAATCATTCAAATGATTTCTTACCAAAAATTACAGTAATTCCCATCTTTTGCAGTCCACTGACATAAGTCTTGAATTGGCCATTTTTATCAAAGTCATCAAACAGGGATATTTTCTGATTTTCAAATCACCTTTTTAAATATTCTTTGGCCCCTAACTTGTCAATGGTTTAATTTACTTACACCAAAACAATTTCCTAATCCATCCTCACCTCCTATTCGCAGTCTAGATTTTGTATTTAATGCATTTGGTTTTTAGTGTAAATAAGTAAAGATGTTTTTATATAAACAATTGTTAATTAGATGTTTTCTAACAGTTTTAAGAATCCCATCGCTTTTTCCAAGCAGAAAACTCAGAGGGTTTTATTCGATACCGCGCAAAGTTGCCCTCATGTAATCCTAGAAGTTCTGTTTCTACTACCTCGGTGAATCTGGATCGATCTGATTCTGGTAATTTTTTGACTTCAGATTTTATTGCCTGCGATGCGGCTTCTTTCTCCATTGCATTGATCACGATGTAGCTAACGATTGCTCGTATTTCCTCCCAGTATTTCATTCGGAAATGATCCGGTTCACCAAGAGATTGACGAATTGCCGCATACCTCAAAGCTGACCGCTCGTAGGCCCATAGAAAAACATCCTTGAATAATTCAATGCGGTTTAATTCATAGATGCCAATCATTCCTTTGACATAGCTTTCTTCCGGCACATCTATAAAAGAAAGAGGTGCAAAATTGTGTAGGTTTAGGGGGATATTGGCAGCCAATCTGGATACACGCTTATTGACATCATCAAATGGTTGGAGATAGGGAAGCTGAACCAATACAAAGAAAGCTTGCTCAAATGGGTTTTGGATTTGGCTTGCTTTTGCAAGAATTAGATCAAATAATTCTTCAATGAGCTGCGGAATTCCCGAAGGAGTAAATACCGAATTGGTGATCCCTACCCCAAAAGTTCTAAGCCTTCCTGATGCAGCCGGATTGGGTAATAGGTTGTTTGAAAGCATGCCATGTAGATTGAGAAAAGTATAGCGATTAAAGCCTACCTCATTAGACGATTCTACCAAAAACTCAATAGCTTCTTTGTGGTTAAGAATCATCTGCGTCTCCATTGGAGATTTGTTTGCAGGAGTTTTTCCGTTATGGATAAGCAATTCCGTATCCAGAAGAGAATAAGTGTTGCCTTCCAGTCTGCTTGAATTCCAGGAAAGGTCGATCAGCAAACGATTCAATATTTCTCGAGCGTAGGTTCCAGCTGGTTGTTCCTGATTTTTTGTTTTTCCCCATTCTGCCAGTTTTTGTTTTTCTTCTTTGCTGAGGTAGCTGTCGATATTGGGACGGTAATTTTTCAAAAAATCCCGTTCGTAACCGACAGGTTTTCTTTGCGCTTCAGGACGTGAGACCAAAGCCCAAACCTCTTTTCCTCCTGGTGAAAGAGGGAGAGTCATAGAAGAGCCTTCTTTTGTTTCAATCTTAGCTTGAGAAGCTGCTGTATCCTTAAAAAAATATCGGGTAGCGTGGGAACCTCCCTCGGTATAGATTAGCTGGTCTTCTTTGAGTTTCTTTAGTCTTCTCTGTAGGGTTCGTCTTTCAATAGAAATTGGAAGTGCTTCTTTCAGCTCCTCCAGGCTTGCACTACTAGGAAAAGACCTCAAAGTAAGTAGGATATCATCAAGCTCTTTCTGGATGTCCATGCGTCAAAATCTATTTTGCGACAATAATAACTCTATTCTGTCGCAAAAACACCTTTGCGACAGAATAATGTCGTGAAATGTTAAAATTGGAGCAACAGCAAAAAGAAAAAAGCTTAACTCGTACAATTCGTATCCTTCGTACCTCTCGTACCAAACGAATTGTACGAGGGTTGAAATTCGAAATCATTCAAAAGAATTTAAATTTTTTGGTACAAAATGAACTTGTCCCCGAATTTGTCCCTCATTATATTTAAAATACAGTAAATCAATTAATTAAAATAGTCCTGTTCCCGCTACTACGAAGGACACTAGAAATAGTGTCCTTTTTTTATTGCTGAAAAATCAAATCTGTGAGCTTTAGATTTTTTTATTGAATCAATCCCCTTCAATTATGATTCTGCGATAGCTTGTAAGTTGAGGTGATCCTAAATCTGTTACCTCACAGATGATGTGTAAAGTTTTGCCTGCAAAATCCTTGGGGACTATTAAATTCGCTTTGCTGGAATCCTTTCCTTCTATAATAATTTCATTTTTGTAAGTACTGGCTTCTGGAATTGTCCACCAACTGAAGGTTAATGCGTCCCCCTCAGGATCAGAAGACTGTGATGCGTCCCAGGCCACCAGTTCACCTGGTTTTACCTTTTGAGTGATGATTTCAATTCCTTCATTTTTATTGATCACCACGTTCGGGTTCCGATTACCTCTTCCTTCCTTTGCCCAGTCCATGCGAGCAGCAAAATTATTGAAAGTGGCAGGATAGAAATGCTCCAGGTACTTCTTCGATATGTCATAGTCTGGGGCTTTGAAGTTGGTGTATGCCATTGTTTCTCCATCATCGCTGAGCTGGTAGGTAGCGTATCCACCCCAACTTACCTGATCTGGGATCATTGGATTGCTGAGACCATTTGGCAGCAGATACAGGAATGCAGGCGTATCACCTTCTACTCCATATTTGTATTTGGGATAAACTCCTCCCAATGCCCCATGACCTTGAATATGCTCTGCATAGGCTTCCCAATTGCTCTTGCCCGTTCCATTTTGAAATTTCCAGGCTGATTCATCCCAGATAAACAGTAGATCATCAGTAAACTCTTTTCTCATCCAATAATGAGAGCTGATATCATAGGGAGTTTTTTGATCCCTGTCCTGATCGGTAATCGCATAGGTTGGTGTTTTGTGTAAAAATGCCTTCAATTCAGCTTCAGACCGAGTTTTTTTTACATCCCAAATTGCTTGAGCCAAAGTATTTCCACCTCCCCAAACAGTAATCCAAAGTGGTCTATCATCTTTTTCGTCTGCAAGTTGAATGATAAAATTACTCCCGGCAGATTGATTGCCTTCTCCAAGGAATTCCAATCCACGGTTTTTGCTTCCAAACATCGTGATACTTCTTAAATAGTCAGGACTTGGCCAATAGCCTATTGATTGCCTAGATTCATCTGAATTGAATTTCTCTTGGTTGGAGCGTTTTTGAAGATTTGGTAAGTCCTTCTCATAGGCATCGATCGCTACATGAATGAGATCCATGAAGTCGTCCCGGGTTTTATCCAAACTCCATCCCGTAGTAAAAATTAAGGCCTCTATCTCAAAGAGATCAGCGTGGGCCATCAAGCGAACGAGTGATTCACTGTCATCTGTTTCCCAGGTGGAAACGTCGGTAAGTACCACTAATCTTGGCTTGAGTATTTGGTTTTCATTGGTCTCTTGTGCAAGTCCAGAAATTGAAAGTAAAAGAACAAGGGAGATAGTTAATAATTTGTGCATGATCTAAGAGGAATCATTGGGGAAACGATATACTACAAAATTATTCTCGTGATTAGATGAAAACCACCTACATTCACTTAAGAATCTATTGAATTCCGAGATGATTAGACGTTTTGATGAAAAAAGAAATGTATTCAAGCCTTATGGTTTTTCCTGCGAAAAATGGGCTCCGAGTCTGATGCACAAACCTGATCGGCATAATGAAATTGAAATTAACTATTTCCTGGAAAAGGGGATTACCTATTTATTTCAAGGTAGGAAAATCAAGATTCCAGCCAATCGATTCACTCTTTTCTGGGCCTTGACTCCTCATCAAATCGTAGGGTTTGAAAGCAGGCAGCCCTATTACGTATGCACTGTTCCTTTCTCTGTTTTTTTAGAATGGAAATTACCGACAATCTTTGTTGAGAAAATTTTGAACGGTGAAATTATCTCCGAGACTAACCCTTTATATACGTCTATAGATGAAGCAAATTTCAAGCGTTGGTTCGATGATTTTCAGGAAAGGAAAAATCCAAAAATTGCCTTGCTGGAAATTCAAGCAAGGGTAAATAGAATGGCCTTTGAATTTGTGCCTGATTCTTCAAAAAGTGTCGCTGCTACTCCAATCAAAGAAACCAATCAAGTGGAAAGAATAGCCATGTTTATTGCGCAGAATTATACTGATCCTATCAAAGTATCCGACATAGGTCAGGCGATAGGCCTACATCCTGATCATGCGAATAATATTTTTAAAAAAACATTTGGGACTACGCTGAGTCAGTATATCACGGAAGAACGCATTTCACATGCGCAGCGGGTACTATTAACATCCGATCTTTCTATCACCCAGCTTGCTTTCAATTGCGGCTTTCAATCAATCAGCCGGTTTAATGCTGCGTTTTTAAAGATCACAGGCTGTACTCCTCGAGAATTTAGAAAAAGTAATAGTTTTCATTCTTCTCAATTTGAAGTTTGATTCGTTCTCCTGTTTTTTGCTTTTAACACTACCCAGCAATGCATTCAAAGTCATACTACTGATGAATCCATTTCTTCGGTAATTAAAATCTCTAGAATAAGAAAAAAATTGAAGTGCTCCCCCTACTTTTTCACCCTACCCGGATTTTCCTCGATAAATGATTTCCAGCCCGCTGCTCTACCGCGGCTTTGGATTCTTCCTTCGTGAAAGTGATGACAAAGTGCCACGGCCAAAGCATCGGTTGCATCCAGCATTTTGGGGATTTCTTCCAGCTTAAAAAGTGTCTGAAGCATCGCAGCAACTTGTTCCTTGGAGGCATTTCCGTTCCCGGTTACTGACTGTTTAACTTTCTTGGGAGAGTATTCGGTGATGGGGATTTCCCGTGCCAAAGCAGCTGCCATTGCCACCCCTTGGGCTCGCCCAAGCTTAAGCATAGATTGGACATTGGCTCCGTAGAAAGGCGCTTCAAGTGCGACCGTATCCGGCAGAAACTCCTCCAAAATACCGGTGATCCGCTCAAAGATCTTTTTGAGCTTCAATTCATGACTTCCGTACTTTTTCAGGTGAATCACTCCATACTGAAGCAATTTATACTGCTTGCCCTCAGTGACAATCAGGGCATAACCCATCACATTGGTGCCGGGATCGATCCCTAGAATGATTTTTTCCTTTGCGGCTTTTTTAGCTTCTTTACTCACTGCCGCAAGATAGTCCAAAAGATGCTAAGTTTTTATTTGATAGGTGCCTTTGTCTATTGCATTTTGCTTGTGTTCTTGAGGTCCAAATGGCTAAGCGCAGCTTCAAAGGAACAGTCTTTCGAAAGATCCAAGCTATCCGTCACACTCCTGATTCCAATTCGTAATGAGTCTCAAAATCTGGATAGTCTGCTTTCCCATTTAGAAAAAATTGATGGTGAATTTGAGGAAGTCATTTTTATCGACGATCAAAGCGAGGATGATTCCTTCGAAAAACTTCAGGAACTGATCGCCAAGCGAAAACCTTTCAAGCTGATTCGAAGTGCAGGCTCGGGGAAAAAAGCAGCGCTTCAGTCTGGGGTTCATGCAGCCAAAACTGATCTTATCCTTACCTCAGATGCAGATTGCCGATGGAAATCAAGCTGGCCTCAGCAAATGAAAGCTCCCTTTTCTAACTCTTCCGTTCAGCTGGTAGCAGGGCCTGTTTTGACAGAGAAAAGTGATGGTTTTCTTGCCGGTTTTCAGCTTTTGGATTGGGCGAGCATCCTGCTTTTGACGGGTTTTTCTTTTGCTCAGAAGAAGCCCCTGATGTGCAGCGGGGCCAATTTAGCCTTTCGGAAATCCGCTTTCCTGAGGGTGTTTGGCTATGCAGGAAATGAGCATTGGCTTTCAGGAGATGATGAGTTTTTGCTCAAAAAAATCCACCAATTTTTCGGGAAGGAAAGCACGTATTATCAATTCAAGGTAGAGGCTTTGGTTCGTACCCAGTCAGAGCCAACTTGGAAGGCACTTTTCAATCAGCGAATTCGCTGGGCTGGAAAGTGGCGAGCCCATCCCTCTTTTTCCCATTTTGGAGCTTCATTGGCGGTGATTGTAATGCAGTTGTTTTGGATAGCTTCCTTTTTCCTTTTACTTGAAGGAGTTTGGGACTGGATTGTATTTTTCCTGACCTGGCTTTTGAAAGGTCTTGGGGAGTACTATTCCCTGGAGAAAATTTTGGAGTGTTATGGCGAAAAATCGAAGAAAATCCATCTTTTCGGCACGAGTCTGTTTCATCCGCTCTATTCGCTCCGTATTGGATTTGGAGCTATTTTTGGAAATTATAGCTGGAAGGGAAGAAGCATCCGTGGAAATGTTAATTTTGAAGTAAATGGAACTGACAGACGAGGAATTTGACCTGCTGGACGAACTTTATTTCGTTCAATCATTTGATTATTTGTTGGAGGAACTAGGCTGGAGTGATGAGGTATTGCTTCAGACGCTTCATTCGCTTTTTCAAAAGGGAATGATCAAATGTCTTGCTTCTCCCGATGATGAGCTTTTTGGGGATGTAGATATCCTGAGCGAAGGCAAAAGCCTGCTTTTCCTTGCCACCAAAAAAGGGCTGATGGCCCATAATGCAATTTGACTTTGACAGAAACCAACCAAAAATATCAACGAAAAGAACTCGAGCTGAAGTCTCTGCTGGAGATCACGCAGGCGATCAATGAAAATCAGCCGGAGAGTACACTCACCGAGATTTTCAAGTTTACTTGCTTGATACACCTCAATATCCGCTCCTTGATACTGTATATGCAAACGGAGAAGGGCTTTGAGAAAAAGATCTCGCATGGAGTCAAAGCCAAGGTTCCTCCAATCATTTCTTTGGATCAGATCCACGAAACCAAGTCGGCCGAAAAGCTGGAGCTTCATTTGGATGAAGGCTTTTCCTTCGAAGAGCTGGAGACCTATCTTCCCGTCTATCATAAGGATAAAATGCTGGCCATTCTTTTTATCAAGCGAAAACGAATGGATGAAGACTTGGATTTGAACTTTACCCAGGCATTGACCAATATTCTGGTCGTAGCACTGGAGAATAAGCGCTTTGCCCGAAAGCAACTACAGCAAGAGGTGCTCAATCGGGAGGTCGCCATCGCTTCCCAAGTGCAGCAATTGCTTTTTCCCAGAAATCTTCCCGAAGAAGGGAATTTGCAGGCAAAGGTGACTTACATTCCTCACAGTATGGTGGGTGGAGATTATTACGACTTGATTCGTGTGGCAGACGGACTTGACTTTTTTTGTATTGCCGATGTATCAGGTAAAGGAATAGCCGCGGCTTTGCTGATGTCTAATTTTCAGGCATCGCTTCGGACCTTATTGCGAAGTGGAGAGCGCTCGCTTACGACCATTGTCAATCAGTTGAATTTCACCCTTTTTGAAAATACTCACGGAGAGCGCTTCATCACCTTTTTTCTTGGGATGTATGACCGCAATACCCAAACCTTGGACTATGTGAATGCCGGGCATAATCCGCCCATTCTCTGTCATGAGCATGCCGGAGAAGTCGAGCTGCTCAATGCGGGGACGACGGTACTTGGAGCCTTCGAGGAGCTGCCATTTATGGAGGCAGGCCAAAGGAAGCTTAAGGGAGATTTTACTCTTCATCTCTACACGGATGGACTGACAGAGGCCATGGATGAGAGCGAAGAGGAGTTTGGGGAGGATCGTTTGAAGGACTTTGTCTCCGGTCATCTGTGCATGGACCCCAAGGATTTTCATGAGTCTTTTCTTGCCCGTTTTGAGAAATTCAGAGAAAAAGAAGCTTTGCGGGATGATCTGACATTATTTAGTCTGCGCTTTAAAAATGGTCATTCATAAGGTTCCATCTTCGATACAGGCAGTTTTTCCGAAAAGGGAGTGGAAAATCCCGGCAGAAGGGAAAACAGTTTTTCTGACCTTCGATGATGGACCTGTACCGGGAGCGACGGATTTTGTGCTCAATGAACTGGCAAAGCGAAATCAACAGGCGACTTTTTTTGTGGTGGGAGATAATGTGCGCAAACATGCAGATCTGGCAAAAGCGGTCATCCAAAGTGCACATCAAATCGGCAATCACACTTATCACCATCTGAAAGGATGGAAGACTGATTTGGAAACATATCTAAATGACGTGGATCGCTGTGATCAGATACTGGCTGAGAAGTTGGGGCTCGAAACGAAGCTTTTTCGGCCTCCTTACGGTCAACTCCGGCCAAGCCAAGCTAAAGAACTCCTCCAATCCAAAAGAGTCATCATGTGGGATGTGCTTTCTGGGGATTATGATTTCGATTTGAATGATGAACAGGTCCTCAAGGGGAGCACCGAAAAAATGGACGCGGGGTCGATTGTGGTCTTTCATGATCAGGAAAAAACCAAAGAGCGCTTGACTCGAGTACTTCCGACTTTTTTGGATTATCTGGTAGATAGGGGTTGGAAGACCGAATTGCTGTGATAGTCTTCGCCTGGATATTGGCCTTTCTTTCTATTAGCCCTTTTGTGATTGGGCTTTGGCATTTGAGGTTCCGCTGGAAAAGCTTCCCCGTCAAAGCATCTGATCAATTCCCGAAAGTCAGTATTCTGGTGGCCGCACGTAATGAAGAGAAGGATCTCCCGAGATTACTCGCTTCTTTGGATAAGTTGAGCTATCCTGCGGAAAAGCTTGAATTTCTTTTTGCCAATGATCAAAGCGAAGATCAAACCCTGCCAATACTTCATCAATGGGCTGTGGGAAAAGAGAATGTAACAATCATCAATACAGAAAAGCTGAAACCGGGCCGAAACGGAAAGGCAAAAGCTTTGGCTAAGCTTGGGAAGCTTTGTCAGGGAGAAATTCTGTTTTTCACAGATGCCGACTGCAAAGTTCCTCGGGATTGGATTCAAAGCCTTTTAGCTGCCTACAAAGGCAAAACGGGAATGGTTTTGGGCATCACCCAGGTGGCGGGCAGAAGTCTTCTGGGCAGATTTCAAGAACTGGATTGGTGGATGACCTTGGGTTTTGTCAAAGTTGCTGCAGATTGGGGGATTCCTACCACAGGCTTGGGCAATAATATGAGTATTTCCCGAGAGGCTTATTTGGCATCGGGAGGTTTTGAAGGAGCGAGCAAAAGCTTGACAGAGGATTTGGAGATTTCCAGAAAAATCAGGCAAGCTGGCTTTACCATTTCCCATCAAGTAAGCGAAAAAGCACTGGCACGAACCAAGGCAGAGGAAAGCCTTCCCCGGCTTTTGAAACAGCGAAAGCGCTGGATGAGTGGCGTGGTGACTTTACCTTGGTATTGGCAATTAGCCTTAGGTTTACAGTTTGCTTTCTACCCTCTGATCAGCTATCTGATACTCTCAAATTGGCTTTTTGGCCTGCTTTTTTTTATGCTGAAAGTTCTGCTCCTTTCTTCCTTTATTCAGTATTTCGCGTCTAAAACCGGCCAAAGTCTTAACAGGTATTTATTATTTCTATTTGATTTTTACTTCCTGCCTCTTACCCTCCTGAGTATTCTTTATTACTTTTGGCCTTCTTCTACCGAGTGGAAATCCCGTAAGTACCGATGAGACTGATTGATACACACGCACATATTTATTCACCAAAGTTTGATTCTGATCGAAAGGCCGTCATGGAAGCGATCCAAGAGGCAGGAGTGGAGCGGATTTACATGCCCAATGTGGATGTGGAGACCATCGATCAGATGTTTCAGATGGAAAAGGATTACCCGGGTCGCTGCATACCCATGATGGGACTGCATCCTTGCGATGTGAAGGAGAATTTTGAAGTGCAGCTTGAGGTGATGAAAGAATGGCTGTGGAAACGACCTTTTGCAGCAGTGGGAGAGATAGGCCTGGATTTGTATTGGGATAAAAGCTTTTTTGAGCAGCAAAAAATTGCTTTGCGCGAGCAAATATCCTGGGCTCAAGAACTCGACCTTCCCATCGTGCTTCACTGTAGGGAATCCATGGATGAGACTATAGAGATTATTCGGGAGATGCAGGATGGAAAGCTTAGGGGGATCTTCCATTGCTTTACCGGCAATCTGACGCAGGCTATGCAGATCATTGAGCTGGGCTTTTTGCTGGGGATCGGTGGAGTAGTCACTTACAAGAATGGTGGCTTGGATCAGGTTTTGCCCCATCTGAGCCTAGAAAACTTGGTTTTGGAAACGGATGCGCCGTATTTGGCTCCGGTACCCTTTCGGGGAAAGCGAAATACCCCCGCTTATTTGCCTTATATTGCTGAACGTGTGGGAGATTTGATGCAAATGAGCGCTGTTGAGGTAGCTGAGGCTACGAGTTCAAACGCCTTAAATTTGTTTGAGAAATTTGAAAATGAATTATAAAATAGTTCGCCTGAATACCCGGGCCAAGACCAGTAAGACTTCCTCGGTCTTGATCATCTATACTGGAGGCACTTTGGGGATGGCTTACGATGAAAGTGGAGCCTTGGTGCCCTTTAATTTTGGGCAGATTCTGGAGAAGATCCCGATTATTAATAATCTGGACGTGGCCATCACGGTGATATCTTTTCCTTCTCCGATAGATTCATCCAATGTTTCTGTTTTGCATTGGAAGGATATGGCCTACATTATTTATGAGAATTATGATAGCTATGATGGTTTTGTGGTCCTGCACGGTACGGATACCATGGCCTACTCTGCGTCCATGCTTAGTTACATGTTAAAAGGCTTGAATAAGCCGGTGATTTTTACGGGTGCGCAATTACCCATCTCAGCACTTCGCTCGGATGCCCGCGAAAACCTAATGAGCAGCTTGGAGATTGCGACAGCCAAAATCGATGAAAAGCCTATTGTTCCAGAGGTTTGCATCTTTTTCAATCACCTACTTCTCCGGGGCAACCGATCCAAAAAGGTGCAGAGTGTTCATTTCGATGCGTTTGAATCTGAAAACTACTCGCCTTTGGCGGAGTCCGGAATTGTGATTGATTACCAATTGGCGGCTATTCGCCCCTACGAACCCAGTAAAAAGCTCAAATTACTCAATGAGTTGGATAATCGGGTGATGGTGCTGAAGCTTTTCCCGGGGATCACGGACAAAATCATGGATGCTTGCTTTGCAATCCCGGATTTGCGCGGGGTCGTGCTTGAGACCTATGGATCGGGAAATAGTCCCAGTGAGTCATGGTTTATGAAGTCACTCGAGCGGGCTATCGCCAAGGGTTTGATCATTCTCAATGTGTCCCAATGCAATGGTGGTCGGGTGATTCAGGGACGCTATGAAACTTCCCGAGAACTCCTGAATGTGGGTGTAGTCAGCGGTGCTGATATGACCACAGAAGCGGCTGTAACCAAGTTGATGTTCCTTTTGGGGCAGTCCAAGGATCGAGAAGAAATCCGAAGAAAATTGACCATTCCGATTGCGGGCGAGATGACTACCTGAGAAAGCTTGGGTATTTTCGCAGGAAATTTGGAAAGGGGTCGAATAATTTTTTTCTTTGCACTCCGATTCTGAAAGGGAGTCGGGAAAAATACATACAGAGAGGTGTCCGAGTGGTTGAAGGAGCACGCCTGGAAAGCGTGTATACCCCTAAAGGGTATCGAGGGTTCGAATCCCTTCCTCTCTGCAAAACAAGCCTTTTCGCGACGCGGAAGGGCTTTTTGTTTTTAGCCGCCTAGCTTGCTTGAGTGGCTAATGAGCAAAAAGACCAAAAGGAACGAAGTGAGTAGGCTTGGTTTGCAACCCTCCTTCATTTAGGGAAAGGCAAAGCCAATCCCTTCCTCTCTGCAAAGCGTTGAAATATTAAAATTTCGACGCTTTTTTTATGCCTTAGAATAAGCAATTATTAATTATGAGGGATGAGAACCCTCCTTCTAAGGTGAGTGTAGAAGTAATATGGTTAGGACTAGGCCTAATTTGCTTATGATAGAAGACGATATTAAAATAAACCAATTGTAAATTGGTAAGGATTTGAGGGTGGAATTGCAAATTCCACCCAGTCTAAACTGATATCTGACTACGCCAAGAAGGGGCAGGTAAAAAACGAATAGTTGAAATAAGTAAAGACGGCAAACAATTCTTTCCCACCTCTCATTTTGACAATGCTTTGAGATATATTGACCAGTTAATAGCCGATTTTAAGAAAATTCTGAAAGACAACAAAAAAATATTAGCCGAGAAATTGGCGGAAATTTTGGATAACGTGAATTATTTACACCCATTCAGAGAAGGAAACGGACGAACACAAAGAGAGTTTTTAAGGCTGTTAGCGTTAGAAAAAGGATTAACATTGAACCTCAACCCACCAGACAACGAAAGTGTTTATGAACGATATATGAAAGGAACAATTGAAAGTGACGTGAAAACTTTGACAGAGTTGATTTTTGAACTAATTAACAGGAATGAAAAATAGAAAAACGGCTTATAAAAAAACAGCATATAGCGAGTCAATAGCTGCCAGCAAGGTTTTCGCTTCGTAGTCAGCGTTGTTTTCGGTGGACAGGAAAGTGCTTCGAAACTGCCGGAAGCCAAATGCAAAACGTTAAAAAGACAAATAAGAAAAAAAAATGAAGAAAGTAAAATTATCAATCCTTGTGCTTGTTTTAGGTATTTTGACAAGTATGACTCAGGTGTCTTTAAAGGACAATGCTTATTTCCCAATGGAATTAAGCGAAGAAGTTACTTTTAAGTACACCGACACTGAAAGCTTTGTGAAAAACATAGACCTTAAAGAAAAAAAACTACTCGGTGGAAAAGAATATAGTGTAAGACTAATCCAATACTCTTGGGGTAAAAATGACACCACGTACTTTAGAACTGAAAATGAGATAGTTTATTATTACGACGAAAAGTCCAATACAGAAAGTGTTGAAATCCCTAACGACTTTAAAGTTGGAATGACTTGGACAAGTACTGACAACGCTTGGAAATATGAAATTACGAGTATAAAAGCCAAACTTAAAACACCAGAGAAGAAGTACAGAAATTTACTAGAAATTAAAGCAACCCAACTTCAAAATAGAGACAAAACTAAACTGACGGAATACCTAAACTATTACAAGAAAAATGTTGGCAATATTGCAAGTGTGACAAATGGAAAACTTATGACTTACAAACTTGAAAAGAAACCCTGACAAAAAAAACGCCCTAACAAAAGTACCTACCAGAAAGTGACCGTAAAGTTGGTTATTCTTTTGGAGTATATGCTTCCTGTAAGATTTCAATACAACTTATGCTTCAACCCGAAATAATTTGGTCGCTTCAGGGAGAAAATTCTGAAAAAAGTGGTAGAAATAAAATTTCTTACGTTCATATTCTTGTCATGTTGAAATGGAACGAAGTTAATTATATTATGAACTCGGTCCTCAACTCGAACTACTTACTGTTAATACCGCTAAATCCGTTCCTGTTGAACTCAAACTTGAAAACTTTGAAACCTTTGACTTTTCTATAAACGTTGGCTTAGGTTACAAGCTGGCTTAGGATTGGGAAATAGGTTTAAGATACAGCCAAGGTCTTAATAATATTGCAAAAGGTGGCGATTTAAAAAATAATGATCTATACCAGGGCTTGGCATATCGAATATTTTAACTCCAAAAAAAACAGGAATATATGACAAGGCAAGAATTCATAGAAAGAAGTCTTCTAATGGGTGTCAGTTTACCACTTCTTTCTTCCGTACTCCTGCAATCATGCGGCACGGAATCTCTTATTTTCCCCAATTTGGATAGTTCTTTTAAAGGTAATGTCATCATTATAGGTGCAGGAGCTGCGGGCATGTATGCTGGGTATTTACTAAAACAAAATGGTATCGAATTCAAAATTCTGGAAGCGTCATCTGTTTATGGTGGCAGACTAAAGAAAGCAGAAAATTTTGCCAACTTTCCCTTAGACTTGGGTGCCGAATGGATTCATGTAGATCCCAAGATTTTAGGCGAAATAGCAAATAAGTCAATTGATCAGAGCGTGTTTGAAACCATCGATTACAATCCACAAACGATTAAAACGTGGAAAAACGGAAAGTTAAAGTCGCACAACTACATCAAAAATCTATACAGTGAGTGGAAGTTCAAGCGTTCTACATGGTTTGACTTTTTTGAGCAAAATATCGTGCCTGAAATAACTGATAGTGTTGTTCTTAACAAACCTGTACTTGAGATTAACTATGAAGAAGACAAAGTAATTACCAAAACTGCTGATAACGAATCGTATGAGGCTGACAAGATTCTTGTCACCGTTCCAATCAAAATGCTTCAAAATGAACAAATAACATTTCAACCCGAAATGCCACAAGCAAAAAGGGAAGCAATTGGCAAAGTCTACGTGGGCGATGGGATAAAAATATTCATAGAGTTCAATGAAAAGTTCTATCCTGATATTTTGTCCTATGGAAATATTTTCAAGGCTCTCACCGAGGAGAATAAATTTGTCTATGATGCTGCTTTCAAAAAGGACTCTGATAAAAATATACTGGGTCTTTTTGCCATCAATGAAAAAGCATCAGCTTACACAAAACTAAATGAACAAGAAATTATCTCGAAGTTTTTATCTGAGTTGGATGAAATATTCGAGGGGAAGGCAACAACCCATTATAAGAAGCACATTATCCAAAATTGGTCAAAAGAACCATACATTCAAGGGGCTTATTCCTATTCGTTTGACGGAAACAAAAGCGAAATTGTTAATATGGTTTCACAACCATTGATGGATAAAGTCTATTTTGCAGGAGAAGCACTATCTGAGGACAACCAAGCCATGGTACAAGGAGCATGTGAGTCAGCTTACAAAATGATAGCGCGGATGATAAAAGAGGGTTAGAATGGACAACTAATTGACGAAAAAATAAATACAGCATATACAATGGCTTCCGTCAATAATAAAAAGTTCATTTTCTAATATTTTTTCCTTGCCCGGTGCTGAGGCAGTTCTTTATTTGATCTGCCAGAGGCAGTTAGGTTTGATTGCCTGATTTTTGTGCTAATTTAAAGAATTAAATCTCAGATCGATAAGAATAAGTAAAACTGTCTATTACAACGAAACGACGCCTATTGCCCTTCGGGAAATTGTACATAACCAAACCCTTGTGGCAAATGAAGAGAACTAGTGATTAGCTTCAGCTTTAATGGCACAAAATTAAATCCTGATATAAAAACACATCTTTAAAAGAGAAGTAAAATTTAAAATAAGTAATTAGTCAATGGGTAATCAAGGTTTGAAATTGGACCATACAAATTATGCTGGATTTTGGTTGCGTTTTTTTTCAGGCATAATTGATACTTTAATTTTATGGATACCTTCATCGATATTCGGATGGGTATTTCAAGATAAATTCGAAAATTCATCCCTTTTTGCCTTTCTTGATTTCATCCAATTATTGCTGATATGGATGGTTTATTATGGAATAACAGAAGGGTCAACTCACCAAGCAACTTTAGGGAAAAGAGTATTAAACCTAAAGGTAATAAACGAGGATGGTACTAGGTTGAATTCCACTAAAGCCGCATTAAGGATTTTAGTTGGAACAATTGTAGCAATTCCTTTAGGACTTGGAATAATTGCTGTCGGATTCACTAAAAGAAAACAAGGGTGGCATGACTTAATCTTGCACTGTTTGGTGATAAAAAAAGAGTAGTTTTAAAATATGTCTATTGTTGCTACAATTCCCTAAGCAGGGCCCCGGGGACTCCGCTACGACAGGGTTTTTTCAGGTAGTAATCCAGCAGGCTTTTGAAGTGCTCGTATCGGGTATCCTTGTAGGAAGGGTTTCCGGGATGGAAAAGATGGTAAATCTCCGGTTCTTCCATGGCTATGATGTGCTCAACACTAAGATCGCCGACAGGATCACAGAGCAGCTTTTCGAGTTTGAACAGGTAGGTCTTCACCGTATTCCTGCTCATGGACAGGCTCCGGGCAATGGTTTTGATCCCTTGGCCCTGACAGTGTAAAATGAGGAGTTGTTTGATCTGACTCATGGGTTTTGGTTTTCCGGCCATCGTCTTCCGCTTAGTACTTGGTGAGCGACTAAGAAACCAAAATCATTAAAAAGAGGGGTCAATATGATCCGGAATCAGAATTCAGGAGGGGGGGGCAGCATGCTCCGGAATGCGGACGAGAATCCCACTTTGAGGGGTCAACTTCCGCCGGAATGTCAGTCGAATCAAGTGCATGGAAGCAACTTCTCTTTCCAAAACTATTCCGAAATCAGGGGGTCAATATGCTTCGGATTATCCAAGGGATATTTTCCCTCACTCCTTTAAGAAAGGGAAAGGAGGTTAGCTTGTATATTCTTAGTATTTACTTGGTGAAGTTATTCTAAAAAAGCGTAAAACTCCACGTCCTTTTTTTGGGGTCCTTTTAAGTGTCTGAAAAATAACTGGTTGTGGATATGGTTCGAATCCCAAAAAGACTTTTTACTTCCAAAATTGGTTGAATCATCTTAGAAAAAGGCTGAATTATGTTAGAGCCCGGTTTCAGGGAGGTCAATTTCCACCCAGCACCCTCTTAAACTCCATAGGCACTAAATAGAATCTGAAACCAGTCTAAAGCTACGATTTGTCTATGTCGAGAAGAGAAAAAAAGGCATCCTTGCTAGAGAATTTTTGTTTAAAATCACATTATGATGTGAATTTATTTGATCTTCTTGTAACTTTAAAGTTGGAATAGGTAAAAATCATAATATATTGTGATTATAGATATTTTCATCTGTTTATTTTTTGATTTTTATTGGTCAGATGGAATCTTGGACGATTAAAATAATCATTTCCCTGTGTGTTTAATGATGATTTTAATCGTGTCGATTTCATATGTTTGTAGTGCGCTAATTGGTAAAGATCACATTATAATGACAATTCAAGAGATCGGATTAACGATAAAGGAACGAAGACAAATGCTTCGGATGATCCAACCTGACCTGGCAGAAATGGCTCAAATTAGCATCAATACGCTTTATAAAATAGAACGTGGTGAAGCTAACCCTTCGGTAAAAGTGCTGAACAAACTTGCAGAAGTCCTTGGGATGGAGCTAATCCTTTCTGTAAAGAAACCTGCTTGATAAATGATAAAGGCCAAAGTTTTACGAAATGGTGAATTGCTTGGTTACCTTTCTAAGGAAGATTCGGAGGGGTATTCCTTTGAATACACAGATGCCTGGTTTAATGATCCTGCAAAGCCTGCGGTGAGTCTGACACTTCCAAAAACCCAAAAGGAATACCGATCGGATTATCTCTTCCCTTTCTTTTTCAATATGCTTTCAGAAGGTGTCAATCTTAAGTTACAAGCAAGGCAGTTTCAACTAGATGAAAATGATTTTTTTTCACTGCTACTGAAAACAGCATATTCCGATACTGTAGGAGCGATAACTGTTGAGCCAAATGATGAATGAGAGCAAAGCATTTATAGAAATCAATAATTGCCCGGGTACCCTAGCATCGGGTTTTCATGACTATAGTCCTCTATGTCTTAGACAGCTATTTCAAGGGAAAAAAACCAGTCATATTCTTCCGTATGAAAGCCACAATCCAAGTGAAGAAAAAGAGCAGGCAGAATTGATGGCAAACCGGAAGCGTATTTCCATTTCAGGGGTTCAAGAAAAGCTTTCCATGATTTGGGAGAAAGGACAACTCAGAATAACAAAGGAAGGAGAGCAAGGTACTTATATTCTAAAGCCAATTCCAAGGGATTTGGAAAATGTGGATCAGGTGCCTGCAAATGAACATCTGACCATGCAAATTGCAAAGCAGGTATTCAAACTGAATGTTGCGGATAATGCCATGATATTTTTTGAAAATGGAGAACCTGCGTATGTCACAAAGCGATTCGACATAGATATGAAAATTTCAAAAAAGCTTGGTAAAGAAGATTTTTCTACGTTGGCTCTTAAAACCAAGGAAACTGACGGAGCTGAGTTTAAGTATAATTATTCCTATGAAGGAATAGCCATATTGATCAAGAAGTACGTAGCTGCCTACCCCATTGCCCTTGAGGAATTTTTCAAGTTATTGGTATTCAATTACTTGTTTTCAAATGGAGATGCGCACCTAAAAAATTTCAGTTTGTTAGAAACCCCACTAGGGGACTATCAGTTGAGCCCAGCTTATGACCTTGTAAATACAAGCTTGCATGTAAAGGATTCGCAACTTGCGCTAAAAGATGGACTTTTTGAAAACAACTACTATACACAAAGCTACGAGGCAATGGGTCTATATGCTTATGATGATTTCTATGAATTCGGGATAAAAATCGGAATCCTGGAGAAGAGAGTTAAGAGGTTTATTCGAGAATTCTCAAAACCTTTAGAGGATATAGAGCCTTTAATTCACCGAAGTTTTTTGAATGATGATATGAAAAAGAGATATAAAGCTTCCTACTTGGAAAGACTCCATCTTTTGAAGACCTCTTATCTAAAAAGGAATATTCTTGGTTGATACCAACGGTTCTAATTACTGATTTGCCCTTTATCCTCCGTTAGGTTTAAAAATATTCATTTAGCCACTTTGCCTATTTTTGTCAGCCTGGCTATCTGCCTTTTAGCTGAATTATTTTTTGCTCAATTCAGGAATTGAAAACTAATAATTTTAATATCTTTCAAGGATGACATTCTGAAGAGAGAAGATTGACTTCAAGCAGGTAAGGTTACTCTTATGATGAATTGGGACAGTTAGTCCAAAAAGATTGGAATGGGCTTCAAACTGTTAATTATAAATATAATCCCCGTGGCTGGTTAACTCATATCAATGACCCGAACCTTTCCCAGTCAGGTGATACCTTCGGAATGCAGATTTTTTATGATTTTGGGTACGGTTCTGTAAATTACAACGGAAATATTTCAGGGATACAATGGAAATCTTCACGAGATGGCCTAAAGCGTAGCTTTGGATATAGCTATGACCAGTTAAATAGAATAAGCCAAGGACATTACGTACGGTTTGGAACTTCTTGGAATCAGGAATCAGGGAGATACTCACTTTCTGGAATCACTTATGATAGAAATGGGAATATCAAAACTCTAAATAGAATGGGGAAAACTTCAAACCCCGGTTCTTTTGGAACAATTGATCAATTAACCTATAGCTATGCATTCAACAGAGTAACAAAAATCGAAGATGGAATCAACAGTTCATTTGGGTTTGACGATTTTAAGAACGGTGCAAATGTAACTACCGAATACGAATACAACGACGCAGGTTCAATCAAGAGGGACAGGAATAAGGGGATTACGAGTATAACCTATAATTTCAACAACCTTCCGCGGGTCATACAGTTTGGAAGTTCGTCCAATCAAATCACTAATGTCTATGACTCAGAAGGAAGGAAACTATCCACTACGATAGTATCGGGAGGAGTCACTAAAACCTATGATTACCTGGGAGAATTTGTGTATCTGAACAATGCGATTCAACACTTCGCACATGAGGAAGGGCGTACTGCTTGGGATGGGGGAATGGGCGACCCATACGATGAGTATTTTTACAAAGATCACTTGGGAAACGTCAGGCAGGTGATTAGAGCTCCATTCACACAGGCTTTTCGTGCGACGATGGAAGAGAAAAACGCTCAAGAAGAAGAGCAACTTTTTGATCAGCTTCCGGAAACAAGGATTTTGGACCATAAGCATAATAATACTCCGGGAGGGAATCAAGTTGCCTGGCTGAATGCTGATAGAGGAAGACTTTTGGGTCCTTCTAGGACCCAGGAGGTACAGGAAGGAGATAGTCTGACACTGGAAGTGGATGTAATATTTGACAGAAAGCCAAAAGGATTGTTACATCCCTCGGCTTTGATTAGAAGCGGTTCGGAAACTTTATGGAAAGACCGCTTGCTGGAAGGGGTACAAAACCTTAACTTTTCTCCTGAGATCAATCCTTTTTTGATCTACGAATTTACCAGATTGCTATTGGCAGAGATTGAATCCAAAAAGACTCCGGAGAGCTACCTGATGTATGCCTTGTATGATCAGGACAGTGTGCTATACGATCAGGGCAAGGTCTTGGTCAGCAATGCCGCAGCCAATGAACATGAGCAACTACTACAGACACTCAAGGTCAAAAAGAATGGGTATCTGGAAACTTTTGTGGTCAACGAAACCGGCCAGAATATCTATTTTGACAATTTAAGAGTGCAAAGTACCAGTCCGATTATCGTTCAGGAAAATGCCTACTATCCCTTTGGAATGACCATCGCAGGATTGGATTATAGCTATAATAATCATACGAATAAATATCTCTATAACGGGAAGGAACTTCAAAGTGACCTGAACCTCAATCTATACGACTACGGGGCACGTTTTTACGATCCTGTAATAGGGAGATGGAACAGTGTTGACCCATTAGCAGACCAGAGAAGTTGGGTATCACCCTATAACTTTGTTCAAAACAACCCTCTCAACAGGATCGATCCTGATGGAAGGCTAGACTGGATTGCCAATAGGGAGGGAGAAGTGTATTGGGATGAAAATGCAACTTCCCAGGCAACCACAAAGACTGATGAAACTTATCTGGGTAAATCCGGGACAGGGATAGACGAACAAACAGGGAATACCGTGGTGTACAATTCCGATGGAAGTACAACAGAAGGAATTAGGAGTTTACCCGAATTTACAGTATCCTCTCCCAACCCAGTTCAGGACGGGGTTTATAAAGCAAGAAGAGAATTTGCTACCGCTGCCCTTGGAGTGACAAAAGACGCTACAGGTAAAGTTGGAGTCGGAGCCACTGCAGCGGGACTTGTAGTGGCTCCATTTGTCCCAATTGCTGGTGCTGGATTAATAGGAGTAGGCGAAACGATGTCAGGTATTTCAAGTGCTGCAAGCGGGTTGCTGAATCTAATGCAAGGAAATGTGCAAGGGGTAGTTACTGATATGGTTATGGTTGGTATTGGTAATCAAGGTGCTAGAGGGCTTAATAATATGCTCGAAAGAGAAGTGATTGGGGCAACTGATGAAATTATCCTTAGAGCTACTCAAAATACTAGTCTCGAAATCACAGGGCAAATAGTAATTCCAGCTTTACAAAAGAAGAAGAAGAAATGAAATTTTTAGGAATATTATTAATTTTCATTGGAATATTGTTTTTGTATCAGACAATCAAATTTCCTGTTAGAGAGGATTATGGGGCGATAAATTTTAAGGGCTACATTGCCGGAATTGGGTTTGTAGTGATTGGAATTTACCTATTATTCTCTAGTTAATGTATTCTTGTTTGGTTGAACCGAGTGTTCCAATATCCACACAAATCAAAAAGGGAAAAAGCCCGAGCAATCGGGCTTTTTTGCTTTACAGTGCGGCGACGTTTTTCTGGAAGAAGTCTTTGAATTTTTTGTTGGTGAGCATCTTGTCGATCAGCTTGAAGATGGTCTGTCTGTCCTCGTCCTCCAATTGCTAGATTAGCCTGAGCTGTTCTCCTGCTGTCTTGTCCTCGATGACGACCTCGGATGGGATATCCCCGTCGTATGCGAGTATCTGGTCGGTGGTCATGTTGAAAAGCTGTGCCGCTTTGTAGAGTTCATCCACGGTGATTGCCTTGGTTCCCTTTTCTATTTTGCTGCATGCCGACTTGTCCACCCCGATATGGGTGGCGACATCGATCTGTTTGAGGCCTTTCTCCTCCCTGATTTACCTTTGAAAGCAATGTTCTTTGGATTATGAGGGATGAGAACCCTCGGGTTCGAAATCGACCGAAGGAAGATTCGCGAGAGGCTGTGCGGAATGACCGAGCGTATGAGCAATCACTTCCTCTCTGCAAAGTAAGCCTTTTCGCAACGCGGAAGGGCTTACTTTTCTGGATAGCCAAACGAGCTGTATAGGCTTGATTCTCCGCTACATTAATGCAAGATCGAAAAAGCATAAAAAAAGACTCCAAGAGTTTCAGAGTCTTTTTTTGTTAGATAGCAAGTCTAATTATTTATCAATTGATCCGACGACTCTCTTCATAAAACCATTCAGTGCATCTTTCTTTGAGGTACCGGAAGCGATATCCTTATGTACTTCAATGGCGCCGTACAGATTCGAGATCAATTCTCCAATTACATCCAGTTCATCGTCTTTCAACGAAGGTATTTCCGTAATGGATTCAAGCGTTTCGATTGTTTCCTCAATGAAATCCACGTCTCTGTCTTGTATGAATTCCGTCAGATGCTTAATTATTGGTAATTTCATTTACAAAGCCTTTGAGCACCTCGAATTTATTCGTTTGCACCTGCTTCAACAACTCTTGCTTACTGAAAGAAGCAAAAGTGGGTAAATTGTCCACGTTGGCAAGTTTTCTTGAGTTTGGGAACTTCTCAGCATCTGCGATGATGAATTTCACCCCGGGATTTTCAGCAGCCAATTTTTTCATTTTTGGCTTCATGATTCGGCAGTTTCCACACCAGCTCGCTGAGTACTGAACTACAGCATTGTCCGCCTCTGCCAACAACTCGTTAAGATTGTCTTCTGTTAATTCTGTGATCATTTTAGTTTACGTTTGTCTTTAAATAATTCGCAATACCTTCTCTATCAGCTTTCATAGCTTCTTTGCCATCTTCCCAGTTGGCCGGGCAAACTTCACCTTTCTCCTGCACATGGGTATAAGCATCGATTAATCGTAGAAATTCATTTACATTCCTGCCAAGAGGCATGTGATTGATTCCTTCATGGAATACTGTACCTTCTTCATCAATAAGATAAGTAGCTCGATAGGTTACATTGTCTCCTTCAAGCAATTCGATTCCCTGCTCCTCATCATATTTTGAGTCTGTGATGTCCAGAATTCCTAGGGCATTTGCTAGATTTCTGTTGCTGTCGGCAAGAAGATTGTAAGTAACCCCTTCAATGCCGCCATTGTCTTTTTCAGTGTTTAACCAGGCAAAATGAACCTCTGGAGTATCGCACGAAGCACCGATTACGATCGTGTTTCTTTTTTCGAACTCAGGAAGAGCGGCCTGAAATGCATGTAACTCCGTAGGACATACAAAGGTGAAATCTTTTGGGTACCAAAAAAGCAAGACCTTTTTCTTATTATCAATCGCTTCCTTTACCACATCGATTTTGATAGTATCGCCTAGTTCATTCATAGCGTTTACCGCAATACTTGGAAATCTTTTACCTACAATTGTCATTTTTTTTCGTTTAAGATTGAATACACGAAATTAACAAAGTCAAGACTTAATTGATTGAACAAATCGGAATATTATTAATGTATTTTTTCTATCAGAGATACATTATATCATTTATTTTTAAAATAACAACAATTAACAGAATATAATTTGTTTTAAATGATTTTTTAAATACAAAGAGTCTGGTTAAGGTTAAGAAACCGTATTTTCTTGCATTTTTTTCAAAAAAAATGGAATATTGTTAACATCGGTTTAAAAATTTGATGACTTGATTTTAAATTTGGAAAAATTTAGCTCGGTTTCTAACTATTTTATAACCAGGCATGTTTTCATCCAATGGCAAAAAGAACTCAAATAGAGGATTTTAGAAAAATTGAAAAATCAGATGATCTTGAGCGTGTGGGAATGGACAAGCGATCCGGCAAAAGAGCCTCTAAGGAAAAGGCCAAGCGAAGAAATCGCCATTATACCAAAACGCTGATGAAACATCTCTCAAGGGATTTAGATCTTCAATGACGATATCCTTTCCAAGTGCCTCCATATCTATAAAAACTTCCCTTTTGGCATTCAGGAAGACATTTTGAACAGACAAAAATCCACTCTTTTCCTCTTTGCACCTGGATTCTAAACATGACATCCTGAGAAGATTTACAAATTGGGCAGGTTTTAGTCTTCATATTAGGGTTCCTGTTTTTTTGATGGCAACGGAATTTAAGTTCTGCTCTATAGGAGCTGATATTCATAGTTGTCTCTTCCTAAAAACATCTACAATTTATCTATGCCGGGAAAAAACACTTTTTTTCCTTCAGTTCAGAATTAATCCCCATAATCGATTTCAGTATAGCTTTCTTCCTCCATTCGCTTTTTCTTCTCATCCAGCAAATCCATGGTCACATTGACCTCAAAGGAAATCAGAATAATCAGGGAGGTGATGTATAGCCAAAGCATCAGGGCGATTAGCGTACCGATAGAGCCATACAACTTATTGTAACTGGCAAAATTGTTCAGGTAAAAAGTGAATCCATAGAAGGACAGGGTGATCAAGAGTCCTGCAATATTTGCACCGATGGAGAAAAAGTGCCACTTGTCATGCACGGCCGGAGCAAAGCGGAAGATGAAGGCCGAAGAAAAATAGAAAACTAAGAGTAAAACCAAGAATTTCAGCGAGTTGAAAAGGAAAATCATGAACTCAGAATTGAATACATGAAGCGTTTCTATCCGCTGAATGGCAATACTTCCAAATATCATGGTCGTACTGGCCACAATGATGGTTAGGACCAATATAAATACGATCAATACGGATATGCCCCTGCTTTTGAAAAAGCCTCGATTTTCATTCGTCTGGTAAACCGAATTGAAAGAACTCATCATCGAAATTACTCCTTGACTAGAAGCAAACAATGCAAAGAAAAATCCAAAAGAAAGTAGACTTTGGCGGGGTTTGGAGACAATGTCCGTGATGGTATTTTCCATTTCGTTGAAAATATCCCCGGGTACAATTTCTGTGATGAATCCCAGAATATTTTCAGTAGTCACCAAGGGGAAAAAGTGTTGAAGGTAGGGGATCAGATTGAGTAAAAACAGGAGCAAAGGAAAAAGAGCGACAAAGAAACTAAAAGCCATGGAGCCAGCCCGCTCGGTGATGTCATCCTTTTGCAATTGTTCGATAAAAAGTTTTCCGGTATCGTAGAGGTTTTTGTCAGGATTGCCAAAGTGAACCTTGCGCAACCTCAGAAGTTGCTCATGTGTGAATTTCTCTACTTGCTTGATTCGCTTTTTGACCACAATTGGACTTTACTTAAAAGTAAGGTTTCAATAAATCTAATAAATTCTTTGGGGGTCTGGTAGGTTGATGATTCTCTTTTTTCAAAAAAGCCAGAACTGTCCAGCCTTCTGTGATAAGCTCTCCTTGCTCATTGAGCACTTCATATTCAAAGCGGATTTTTACCCCCGGCATACTCGGAATTTTGGTGCGGATAGTCAGCTTTTCATCGTATTTGCCTGGTTTGATATATCGGAAGTGACTTTCCAAAACAGGCATCATGACCCCTTCCTCCTCCATTTTCCGATAGGAGAAACCGATCTGCCGCATAGCTTCTACTCGCCCCACTTCGAAATACATGGCATAATTGCCATAGTACACGTAGCTCATTTGATCAGTTTCGGCGTATCGAACGCGGATTTGCGTATCAGCTTGGTACATATTAAAATATTTTTGCCTGATTCAAAGCCGCCTGATAGCGTCTCGCATTGGCATTGTGCTGTGACAAGTTAGTCGCAAAGACGTGATAGCCTGAGAAATCTTCTTTGGCGCAGAAATACAGGTAATTATGGTCTTCTGCATTTAGTACCGCATCCAAAGCTGAAATATCCGGAAGATTAATCGGTCCGGGAGGAAGGCCTGCATATTTGTAGGTGTTGTATGGGCTGTCGGTTTCCTTGTGAACATTCAGGACGCGTTTGATGGAGAAATCCCCCATGGCAAATACCAGTGTAGGATCCGCTTGTAAGGGCATGCCAAGTCGAAGGCGATTGAGATACACCCCTGCTATTCGGTCGCGCTCGTCGTTTTTTTGGCTTTCTGCCTGTACGATACTCGCAAGCGTACTTACTTCTTTTTGGGAAAGCCCCAAAGCCTTAGCCTTTTCTTTCCGAGATTCCGTCCAAAAATTTTCATACTCCCGATACATTCGATCAAAAAGCGCCTCCGCGCTTGTATTCCACCATAATTCATAGGTATTAGGGATAAACATGCTCATGATGGTCTCCTCGTCGAAGTCAAACTTTCGGATGTAAACCGAGTCCTGTAGCAAGCCGAGAAACTGATCTGATTCGATTTCGAGATTACTGGTGATTTTTTCTGCCAAATCCTCCTTCGTCCGCACATTGTTGAATGTAATGCGGATAGGGGTTTGATCTCCTGATCGAAGCAGCCTGACCAATTGCAGGTTGGTCATTCGGGGCTTGATACTGTAAAGACCCGGCTTCACCAGCTCCTGATAGTCCAAGACCTTTGCAACAAAACCAAAGCTGACAGCATCGTTGAGGATTTTTTGATCGTAAAGCTGATTGGCCACATACTGGTAGTTGGCATTGCTGGGAATGCGAAATGCAATCGGCTGATCATTGTCACTTTCGACCAATACATTTGGGCTGAAAAAGACCTGATAGAAATAAAAGGTCATGGAAATACCCAACACCGAAAAGGTGATGATCAGGATGAGTAGTAATTTTTTCTTCTTATCGGCTAGCATGGCAGCAAAAATAGGAAAACACTTTATTTATCTCTCTGCTAACAGGCCTTGCTGGAGAAAAGTTGTCTGTCCTCATTTCAGAAAATCCAAAAAAGGTATGGTTAGACTAGCTTTCTCCGTGATATTTGGATTTACGTATTAAACGAAATTTGAATCATATGACCATTTCCGTTGCCTGCGCTATCATTTTAGCTGACCAAAAAGTACTGGCGGTCCGCAGGTCCGAAGATATGCCCTTGGCGGGTTATTGGGAATTTCCGGGAGGAAAGGTAGAGGAGGGTGAAAGTCCTGAAAGTTGCATTGTCCGGGAAATTGCGGAAGAATTGGGAATTCGGATTCGAGTCCTAGCCTCTCTTCCGAATAATACCCATGCGATGACTGCAGAAAAATCCATTCTTTTAATCCCCTTTTTGGCAGCAGTGGAAGCTGGGGAAATCAAACTTTATGAGCATGATCAGCTTTCTTGGCTGAGCCAAAGTGAACTTTTTGAAGTAAATTGGGCACCTGCAGATATTGCTGTAGTGAAGTATTTGGAGGAAAATTGGGATGATTTACTAGTTCAATTTTCCAAGTGAGTTGGGCAGCTTAAAGATTGATTGACCAACTAAGACTAAAAATTATGTCAGCTGAATTTATCAAACTATACGAAGAGAATCCCGATCCCAAGCGGATACGCCATATTGCGGATATTTTACGGGATGGGGGAGTGGTCATTTATCCCACGGATACAGTCTACGGGATCGGCTGCGATATCACCAATCAGCGAGCAGTAGAGCGCATTGCCAAAATCAAGGGTATTAATCCCAAAAAGCATAATTTTTCCTTTATCTGTGCAGATTTGAGCGATATAGCCCAATACACGCGGGTCATTCACAAGCCTGTGTTTAAAATGATGAAAAAAGCTTTTCCCGGGCCTTTTACTTTTATTTTGGAAGCCAGTTCACAGGTACCTAAAATCATGCAGATGAATAAGAAGACTGTCGGAATCCGGGTTCCTGATCATAACGTCCCCCGGATGCTGGTGCAGGAATTGGGACAGCCTATACTTACCACTTCCATCCACGATGAGGATGAGGTGATTGAATACAGCACGGATCCTGAATTGATTTTTGAAAAATATCAGCATCTGGTGGATGTGGTCATCGACGGGGGATACGGTCAGAATGTGGGTTCTACCATATTGGACTGTACTGGTGAGGAGGTTGAAGTCATCCGAGAAGGTTTGGGTTTGGTGGAGGAGATTCTTTGATGAAAACTTTTTTTGCAGATTTGCATTACTTCCCCAATCTGGAGTATTTCTGTGCGATTCTGGACTCGGATAAGCTCGTTTTGGATCCACAGTCCATCTATCAGCGCAAGTCCTTTTTCAACCGCACCCAAATCCGATTGGCCAATAAAGTGGAGACCCTTTCGGTCCCGATCGTTGGACGAAGACCTCGGATTCCGTTCGGTGAGATCGAGATTGACTACCGTCAAAAATGGCAAAAAGTACACCTTCGTGGGATTCAAAGTGCCTACGGAAAGGCTCCTTTTTTCGAATTTATTTTCCCCTATTTTGAGGCGCTTTTTGAGCAGGAATACAAGCTTCTTTGGGATCTGAACCTTCAAGTGCTGACAATCTGTCTGAAAATCATGCAATGGCCTGTCAATTTGGAAATTGCTTCGGAGACAACCGATAAGCAGGGATTTACCGACATAAGAGGGCTTCTGATGCCGGGATCGCATTTTTCGCAGCGGGATATTTATCAGCCGTTGGCCTATGTTCAGAATTTTGGCTTAGACTTTGAACCCAACCTGTCCATCTTGGATTTGTTATTCGCTGAAGGGCCTCAAGCCAAATCGATCTTGCAGGCATCTTCAAAAAAACATTGAACATTCGTTAAATTGATTGTGTTTTTAAAACAAATTCGGTAACATACGTACAGTTTAACTATCTATTCAGAAAGGAAATAAATGGAAGCAAAATTTTCGAACAGAGTCAAGGAGGTAATTTCCCTTAGTCGAGAGGAAGCGCTCCGCTTGGGGCACGACTATATCGGCACGGAACACCTTCTGTTGGGTATGATTCGTGAAGGAGAAGGGGTAGCTGTTTCCATTCTTAAGAAACTGGGAGTTCCAATGGATGAACTTCGGGCTTCTATTGAGCGGGCAGTTCGTGGTACTGCCAACCACAATGTGAAAAATATGGCCAATATTCCGCTGACTCGTCAGTCGGAAAAGGTGTTGAAAATCACTTATTTGGAGGCGAAAATTTTCAAAAGTCAATTGATTGGAACGGAGCATTTGCTTCTATCCATCTTGCGTGACGAAGAAAATATTGCCACTCAGATTCTCAATAAATTTGATGTAAACTACGACTCGGTGAAAGAAATGCTGGAAATGCAATCTGATTCGGGTGCTAGTCCGAGAGCAAGAGCTGAAGCGGATGACGCGGATGATGATGGCTCCAAACTATTCGGTTCACCAGGTGGAGGTTCAGGTACTTCCAAGTCAGGTTCTGAAAAGTCCAGAACTCCGGTTTTGGATAACTTCGGAAGAGACCTGACCAAGATGGCTGAAGACGATAAATTGGATCCAATTATCGGGCGAGAAAAAGAGATTGAGCGAGTGGCTCAGATCCTTTCACGAAGAAAGAAAAACAACCCGATACTTATTGGAGAACCAGGTGTCGGTAAGACTGCCATCGCAGAAGGTTTGGCACTTCGAATCGTACAGAAAAAAGTATCTCGTGTCTTGTTTAATAAACGCGTGGTCACTTTGGATCTAGCATCCTTGGTAGCAGGGACCAAATATCGAGGTCAGTTTGAGGAGCGAATGAAGGCTGTGATGAATGAGTTGGAGAAATCTCCAAATGTCATTCTTTTCATAGATGAGCTACACACCATTGTCGGTGCTGGAGGCGCTTCAGGGTCTTTGGATGCTTCGAATATGTTTAAGCCGGCCTTGGCCCGAGGAGAAATCCAATGTATCGGTGCCACCACTTTGGATGAGTACAGACAGTACATCGAGAAAGATGGAGCTTTGGCAAGAAGATTCCAGATGGTCATGGTGGATGCTACATCCCCTGAGGAGACCATTCAGATTCTCAATAATATCAAGGATAAGTACGAGGATCACCACAATGTAAACTATACCGAAGCGGCTATTGACGCTTGCGTCAAGCTATCGGATCGATACATCTCGGATAGATTCCTCCCTGATAAAGCAATCGACATTTTGGACGAAGCGGGAGCGAGAGTCCATATCAATAATATTCATGTACCGGAAGATATCCTCAAGCTAGAAGCTGAAGTAGAGGAAATCAAAACCGAGAAAAACCGGGTTGTAAAATCTCAGAAGTATGAGGAAGCTGCTCAGCTTCGCGATAAGGAGAAAAAACTTCTTGAGCAGCTAGAGCAAGCCAAAAACCGCTGGGAAGAAGAAAGCAAAACGAAGCGTTTCACAGTCGATGAAGAAAATGTCGCTGAGGTAATCGCTATGATGACTGGCATTCCTACCAAGCGAATTGCTCAGAATGAAGGAGCAAAACTCCTGAATATGAATGAGGAGCTTTCTGGAAAAGTGATCGGTCAGGAAGAAGCTATTAAAAAGCTAACCAAGGCAATTCAGCGAACAAGAGTTGGACTGAAGGATCCTAAAAAGCCTATCGGTTCATTTATTTTCCTAGGACCAACTGGTGTCGGCAAGACAGAGCTTGCCAAAATGCTGGCCACTTACCTATTCGATAAAGAGGATTCCTTGATCAGAATTGATATGTCTGAATACATGGAGAAATTCTCCGTCTCCAGACTTGTAGGAGCGCCTCCGGGATATGTTGGTTACGAAGAAGGTGGACAGTTGACCGAGAAAGTTAGAAGAAAGCCATACTCAGTAGTCCTATTGGATGAGATTGAAAAAGCTCACCCTGATGTGTTCAATATCCTTCTCCAGGTTTTGGATGATGGGATTTTGACAGATGGACTCGGCAGAAGAGTTGATTTTCGAAATACCATTATCATCATGACTTCCAATATTGGAGTTCGTGACCTGAAAGACTTCGGCGCGGGAATTGGCTTTGCAAGTAAGGCTAAGCAGGACAATATGGACGACATCATGAAGTCCACCATTCAGTCTGCTTTGAAAAAGGCCTTCAGCCCTGAGTTCCTCAATCGTCTGGATGATGTCGTGGTATTTAACTCACTTACGAAAGCGCATATCTTCAAAATCATTGATATCTCATTGGCCAAGCTTTTCCACAGAATTACGGACTTGGGCTATAAGATTGAATTGACTGAGAAGGCCAAGGATTTCTTATCAGAAAAAGGCTACGATCAGCAATATGGTGCAAGACCGCTCAACAGAGCGATTCAAAAGTACCTAGAAGATGCTGTTGCCGAGGAAATTCTCAAAGGTGATCTTTCTGAAGGTGATGTAATCACTGCCGATCATGATGGAAAAGCTTCCGAGCTTACCATCACAGTCAAAAAGAAGAAAGAGAAAGCTGAAGAATAAGAATAAAAAATTCAGATAAAGGTAAAATCCCGAGATCAGAAGTCTCGGGATTTTTTTTGACTATCTCGAAAAGAATAATCGGGTGACGAATATTCCTTGACCGTCTTCGGCACCGGCATCACTTTCTACTCCCGAAGTGACATACGTTAAGTTCCAACCTTCCATCAGCATGCTGTTAATTTTTGATGCGATTACCGCATCATTCGAAGCGATATTTTGGAAGTTGATTCCGGTGGCACTGAAGAAGTTCAAAAGTTTGGTTTCTTCGAGTTCATCTACCTTGATCTTGCCTCGCTCAATTTCCTTTTGATTGCTTTTCTTTCCGTCAGTTCTTTCGGTAGTGAAGTTGGAGGCGTCTACTTTCGTCTGACTGTCGATGATGCGAGAGCGACCAATACCCATAGGGACGATGGATTCAACTACCGTGACTACTTTAAATTCTGTTGGTTTTTGACCGGAGTTGCTCATCTGCTGAGCGTAGGTGGCCTGAAATACAAGGGCCAAAAAGAGTGCTGAAAGGATTTTGATTTTCTTCATTTTAGCTGATGATTAGAATATTTTTCTAATCAACGCAATTTTTTACTTTCTGGGTGATTTTTTTTAAAGAGATAAAATGAAAAATAACAAAGCTACCCCGAGCACCAGGGTCATTACTTTAGCTTTTTCCATGTCTTCCTTTTTTACTTTCCGCTTTCTCATCACCATGATGGCTAGGCTCAATCCGAAAAATTGAAGTAACATCGCAACTCCATTTAAAGGGCCCATCGGAGCATCTACCAATTTAAATTGGGTATTGAAAATCGACAAGGTCGCTAAGATTATTCCTACGATACCGAATAAAAAAGATCGTTGTAGTAGTACGCCTTCCGGCAGGTCAGTCCATTTCATGTGTCTATATTTGATTTTTAAAGGTCACATGGAATCTCGCCTGACGGATAGTCCTACAATTGTGTAACTTTTTAGTCATGCTCGATTTCATCTGTTTGTTTTTTGATTTTAATTGGTCAGATATCTTGTCCCGAACTTAATTCGGGAGAATCTTCGCATTGATTGCCCGATGCATCGGGGCATCCCTCTACGTGTCGCTTTGGGTCATGCCTGTTTGCTTCGGGCAGGCTTGATTTCATGATGGTGAGTGAATTTTGTTGAAGATAAGGATTCTTCTCAGGTGAGTTGAAATCTATTTCTGGATAAGCTCCTTTTTTCTTTTGGAGAAATAGTTTTCAATTTCTTGTAGGCTTAGGGCATTTAGGGTCATTTCTTTAGTTAGCCCTCCTTTTCGTCCAACTAAGACCCCGTATTTCATGTCCCCGTAGCCATCCATTTCGTGTGCGTCGGGGTTGATGGAGAGCATCACCCCTTGGTCCATGGCATAGCGCACCCATCTCCAGTCCAGGTCCAAACGCCAAGGATTGGCATTGATTTCTATGGCTACCTGATGCTTTGCACAGGCATCGATGATGGTTTTGTGATCGATAGGATATCCTTCTCTTCTGAGAAGCAATCTTCCGGTAGGATGTCCAAGGATGGTGGTGTAAGGATTTTCAATTGCAGCAAGTAGTCGGCTGGTAGCCCGCTTGATGTCCATGTTTAGGATAGAGTGGATGGAAGATACAATGAAGTCGAAACTTCCCAAGACCTCATCAGGGTAGTCCAGACTCCCATCTCCGAGGATATCCGATTCTATTCCTTTGAAGATTTTAAAAGGAGCCAATTCCTTATTTAATCGGTCAATTTCTTCTTGCTGTTTTTGGACTTTTTCGATCTCCAAGCCCCCTGCGTAGCTAGCTGTACGTGAGTGGTCTGAAATTCCCAAATATTCATATCCCAACTCCTTACAATATTCAGCCATCTGTCTCAGACTATGCTTCCCGTCGCTATAGGTCGAGTGATTATGAAGGATTCCTTTTAGGTCCTTCTCTTCCAATAGATCGGGAAGCTTTTCTTCCAAAGCCAGCTGAACTTCTCCGTAGCCTTCCCGCATTTCTACCGGGATGTACTGAAGTTTATGTTGGGAGAAAAATTCCGAATCGTTTTTGAATCCATTCGCCCTCAGCGCATCTCCAATGGATAGATTTTCAGAGATTTTGCTTTGAAGATGAAGTGGACTGGCACAAAGGGCATACTGCTTCACCGGGAAATCATCTGGGCTGCAAAGGTGGATGGTGAATTTCAGGTCCACGGATTTCACCTTTCCTCTTATCGAAAATGGACCCGATTGAGCTGCATCGATTTCAAAATCCTCCAGATCTTCAATTTTCTTTTTGATGGATGAAATGTCCTGCACTTCAATCAGCCATTCTGCCAGAGAAATAATTTCCATTTTGCGGGCATATTCTCCAACCAAGGAAATTTTAGATTCTTTTAGTTCATTTTCAAGTTTTTCTGTAAGATTCTCCAATACCTCCTCAATATCTGCATAAAGCCATTTTCCGGCATTGGAGGCTTTGAATTCCAGGTTTTGAATGATCGTGTCTTGTGTTTTTTCACCGAAACCTTTGATCTTGGCTACCTTTCCACTTTGACAGGCTTCCATCAATTCATGCGTGGAGGTAATACCCAGTTCTTCCCAAAGGGTTTTTACTTTTTTGGGTCCCAGTCCTTTGATTTGTAGGATTTCCAGGATGCCTTGTGGAGTTTTTTCCAGTAGTTGATCGAGTTGGGGAAAGCTTTCACTTTCCTTCAGGCTTTTGATAGCTTCGAGAATGCTCTTTCCTACTCCGGGTACTTTGGACAATTCATCCTCACTTAGCTCCATGATATCCGCATCACCTCGCTCCAGCGAATTGAGAGCGGACTGGTAGCTACGGATTTTGAAGGTGTTTTCATCGTGCAGCTCCATGAGCTGAATGGTAAGCTTGATTTTTTTGAGGATGGTCTTGTGGTCCAAAACGAATAAAATTTGGTTGCAGAATGATGACAAATGTCTTCATTATTTGTTTTAAAATAAAGTCTGATCATTTATCTTATGTCAACCGTTAAATAATCCGGTGTGGTTTCTTTCTGAAAGAAAATATTAGAAAATTGAGCTATGAATTATTGGATGGTCAAAAGTGAACCCAGTTCCTACTCTTGGGATGATTTTGAAAAGCAGCAGGAGGATATCTGGGATGGGGTTCGTAATTATCAAGCAAGGAATTATCTGCGTGAGATGGGACAGGGAGACTTGGTTTTGTTTTATCACTCTGGCAAAGAAAAGGCGGTGGTTGGAATTGCCGAGGTCAGCTCATCGCCATTACTTGACCCAAAAGATGAGGCTTGGACGGCGATTATGCTCTCCGTGCATCAAAAGCTTACAAATCCCGTAACCTTAGCTCAGATAAAGGCTGAAGATCGCCTGGCAGATTTACCCATGCTAAAGCAGTCTAGACTTTCGGTGTTACCGGTGGGTAAAGATGAGTTTGAATTAATCCTAAAAATGGCCCAATGAGATTTTTTCCAGTTTTTTTGATTTCCTTTTTCATGACCTTACCGGGATTCAGTCAGGTTGAATTTGTATCTAGGTTTGAGGTCGAATCTGAATATTTTGATCCGCTTTTTGAGATGGTGAGGACAGACGATGGCATGATAGCATTCCGTACCATTGCCAAGCGGGCATTTTCTGGTGACCGGGTTTTTCAATACATGCTTTTTGATCAGGAATTGAATACCGAATCAGGGATGATTGAGCTTCCCGTTCAGCAGGGTTTTGATATGATTGGCTATGATCTTGATGGAACCTTCCTTTACATTTTGTTTCAAAAAGGTACGGGAGTTATCGGTGATAAATATGTCCGCAAGATCGACTTGGTAAGTCAGAAGGGGTTCGACTACGATTTGGATAATTTACTTGACTTGGAGTTGAGGGAGTTTTTGGTTCAGAATGATCGGGTGATTTTTATGGGTGTAGCCAATATGCGACCAGCTGTTCAGGTTTACAGTTTGGTCGATAAAAGCGTGCACACTGTACAAGGAGTCTATGGAAATGACACTCAAATCCTGCAAATCCGAAAAATGCCTGAAGTAGAAGCTTTTGAAGTGGTCATTAGCCGAGATGGACCCTATCGGAGCACAGAAGTGATTTTGAATACGTATGATTTGCTAGGAAATCTCCTTCGGGAAGTCAAGGTGGATAAGTTTGGAGAGGAAAACCAGGAAATCATCGAGGCAGTGGTCGTGGAGGAAGGGCTATACCGAAAGGAAATGTATGGTTCATTTGGCTTGGCAAGAAGGGATGCCTACTTGGGAATGTACCGATTGGATATCAATGAGTTTGGGGAGTACGAGAGCAGACTTTATACCTTGGAAGATTTTCCTAATTTCTTCAATTACTTGGATGAAAAGTCAAAATCGAGAAAAGACGCTGATGTTCTGAAGCAGGTAGACCGAGATAAGATACCGAGTATCCGCAATGTTTACACGATTCGCGACGTGCGAAAAGATCAGGATGGTACCTACCTGTTTTTTGATCATTACAATGTCATTAATTCTCGAGGAGCACCGCTTTCTGCGCCGAACTCCTACCGAAGTAATGACTGGAGTCGAATGACAAACAGTTCGGACTTTTTGGATCCAATTTATGTCAGATCCTTGGGACGGGGCAGACAGGCCGTTTATTCCGAGTTTAGTTACATCTCAGCACATTTTGTCAAGTTAGGAGAGGATGGAAGGGTGATTTGGGATAATTCAGCTACTTATGATGATCTCTTGACAGACTATATTCTTCCCTTCGGTGAGATAGCTGTGGTTGGTGATGAATTCTACCATGCCTACATAAGAGACGACAAGATCAGGCTTTCTTATTTCAAGAATGGAGAAAAAATCTTCGATAATTTGGATTTTGAACTTGAGCTACTCAATGAAAATGAGCGAATAGCAGAGACTAACATGGAGAGCCTTCAGCTTGTCCATTGGTATGACCGCTACTTTTTGCTTACGGGAACGCAGCGTATCCGATTTCAGAGAGAAAATGGACAAGCAAGTAGCAAAGAGGTGTTTTTCTTTTCAAAAGTGCTCGTAGCAGGTGATCTCTTCGAGCCGGAGGATCCTCGTTAGTCATATTTCTTTTTATATTTACGACAAATCCAACCCATGCAAAAAAGGCTAGTTTTAAATCAGCAGCAGATTCAGATTATCCTCAAGCGATTCTGCCATCAGCTGATCGAAAATCACGATAATTTTGAAAATACCGTACTACTGGGACTTCAGCCAAGAGGAATAGTACTTCTTGATCGCATAGTCAAAGAACTTGAGATCGTCTCTGGCGAAAAAGTGCCAGCCGGATACTTGGACGCTACTTTTCACAGGGATGATTTTCGTAGGAGAGATTTTCCTTTGAAGGCTAACGAGACAAAAATCAATTTTTTGGTCGAGGGAAAGAAAGTGATTCTCGTAGATGATGTACTCTACAAAGGTCGCTCTGTTCGTGCCGCGATGGATGCGATGATTGCCTTCGGACGTCCTCAAAAAGTCGAATTGATGGTCTTGGTCGACCGAAAGCTTACCCGCGACTATCCCATCATGCCGGATTATTTTGGGATCCGAGTGAATACCTTGGATTCTCAATATGTAGTCGTAGAATGGGCCTCCCAAGGACAGCCTGAAGATGCCGTATGGATCACCGAAAAAGAAAAGAAATAACCTATGTCTCAGCTCAGCACCCGCCATCTTCTCGGAATCAAAAACCTCACTGAAGAGGATGTAAATCTGATTCTGGATACTGCGGAAAATTTCAAAGAGGTTATTAACCGGCCGATCAAAAAAGTGCCATCTCTTCGAGACATTACTATTGCCAATATCTTTTTTGAAAACTCAACCCGGACACGACTTTCCTTTGAGCTAGCCGAAAAAAGGCTTTCTGCCGATGTGGTCAATTTCTCTTCCAGTAACAGCTCCGTCAAAAAAGGAGAAACACTGGTAGATACTGTCAACAACATTCTTTCCATGAAAGTGGACATGGTTGTGATGAGACATAGCAGCCCGGGTGCACCTCATTTTCTTTCGAAAAATATCAGTGCCAATATTGTCAATGCAGGGGACGGAACGCACGAACATCCTACGCAAGCCCTTTTGGATGCATTTTCGATGAGAGAAAAGCTAGGCGATCTTCAAGGAAAGAAAATCGCAATCATTGGAGATATCTTGCATTCTAGAGTAGCACTCTCGAATATTTTTTGTCTGCAAAAACTTGGAGCGGAGGTCATGGTCTGCGGACCGATTACGCTTTTGCCTAAGCATATTGAAAGCTTGGGAGTAAAAGTGGAATTGGATGTTCGAAAAGCCTTAGCTTGGTGTGACGTGGCGAATGTGCTCCGGATTCAACTGGAAAGGCAGCAAATCAAGTATTTTCCAAGTCTTCGTGAATACTCCCTTTATTACGGGATCAATAAAAAGATGCTTCAGCAACTCGATAAAGAAATCGTGGTGATGCATCCAGGTCCTATTAATCGAGGAGTGGAGCTTTCCTCAGACGTAGCTGATTCTAAGCAAGCAATTATATTGCAGCAGGTAGAAAATGGGGTAGCCGTGCGAATGGCTGTTCTCTATCTTTTGGCAGGGGTCAGGAGCTAATTTTTAGCTTTTTCTCCAGCGGCCTCCGCCAACATAGAATCCAAACGTAAATCCGAAATATTGATTGATCGCCTCTCCAATCACTGCTCCTGAGGTGTCCTGAAGGTTTGAAGGAGGAATGAAATTATATTCTGCCCCCATTCTGAATCTTCCAAGTTCGATACCTGCACGAAGCATTGGTGACCATTTGAAATTGGCTTCAAGATTTCCAACATCGGTATCATCAATTGCATCAGCATCGATTTCGACAGAACTCAGCGCATAGTAGCCAAATCCAGCCCCGATGTAAGGAGCAAAATTACTCCCTCCGTTATTGAAGTAATAATCCAAGGTGCCAGCTACAGAGACATTGGCAGACACTTCCCCTTCATAATCCTGAGAAATATCGAAATACGTCACATCTTTGGCTAGTCCGGCTATTCCAAGGCGAATACCAACATTGAGATTATCCCGCACGTTGATTTTCGGTTCAATATTGACCAGTGCACCTATGCCTCCATTTTTTGGGATAGCAGGTCCTAAGTCCATTCCGATTCGGAATTTTCCAGCCTGTTGGGCAAAAGTCAAAGTGGAAAGTCCGATGAATAAGCAAAGTGTGAGTAATTTCTTCATATCGTTTCTATTTTCTCAGTCACAGGCAAAAAAGGTTCCAGAATTACTAAACTTCAATTAAACTATCCTAGTTTTAGAATCAAATTGCATTTTTATGCTGGAAGTCCAAAATCTGATCAAAAAGTACGGTAAGCAAAACGCTGTCAATGACATCACTTTCGACCTTCAGGGTGGTGAAGTGGTAGGTTTGCTTGGTCCAAATGGTGCCGGGAAAAGTACCACCATGAAATGTATCGTAGGCTTGCTACGCAAAACATCCGGAGAAATCCGAATCGGTGGATACGATCACCTATCCATAGAGGCCAAACGGCTTTTCAGTTACATCCCAGAAACCCCTTATGTCTATGACTTGCTGACGGTAGAAGAGCATTTACAATTTATAGCTCAAGCCTATGATGTGCGAGACTGGAAGACGAAAGGCCATGAATTATTGGAAACTTACGATCTGCAGGATAAAGCCAAAAAGCTAGGAAAGGACCTTTCGAAAGGCATGCGGCAAAAGGTATCTATTTGCTGTGCGCTCTTACCGGATCCTCAGGTATTATTTTTTGATGAACCTATGATCGGTTTGGATCCAAAGGCTATCCGAAATACCAAACGGATATTTCGAGAATTAAAAGAAGCTGGAAAGACTATTCTAGTCAGTACCCACTTGATTGATTCGGTAGAGACGATTGCAGATCGGATCATGATTTTGAAAAATGGGAATATTATCGGAAATGATACCCTCGACAATTTGAAGCAGACCTTCGAACAAGGAGAGAGTGGAACCCTGGAGGATATATTTTTAGAATTGACAAAGGATGAATGAGATCAAACTGCTGATTCGGAAGGATCTGCTGATCCTGAAAAATAATATCCTGCTAATCCTGCGAAATCCCTTTCGACTGATTCCTTATGCAGCGATCGTGGGTTATTTTTTCTTTATCTACAGCATGCGGATGCGTGATCGTGCGGAAGATATGGAGAGCCAAATGCCGGAATTGGACGCAAATGGACTTCCGGAAGTGGATTTTGCTGTACAGAATATCATTGGCGGAGTGACGGTTTTAGCTTTGGGTTTTCTCCTATATCAGTTATTCCGCGCCACTAAAAGGAATGTCAGCTTTTTTACCATGGCAGACGTAAATCTGCTTTTTACAGGGCCTGTCAAACCTGAAAATATTTTGATCTACTACATGGGGAGGTCCATCTTGCCCTCCCTGGGTGGAAGTATCATTTTCTTGGTGTATGGCGGCAGTCAGATGGCCGGAACACTTGATTTCTCCCCTGATAATATCTTCTTCATTCTATTTGGATTTGCCTTTTTCTTCTTCCTGCTATCTCCCATTCGTTTTTTGATCTATACGCTCCACACCAAATACGATATTTTAGAAACCATCAAGAATGGTGTCACTGGATTGGCGGTAATTTTGGGTGCAATGGTATTGATACCCGGCTTGATGGCAGAGAAGTTTTGGCAAGGAATGTTTAGCTGGATCGCTTCGCCTTGGTTTGATCTGTTTCCGATTGTCGGTTGGACTCGTGGAATGATGAGCTATGCCTTTCACCAAAACCTGATCTTGGCTTTGGCCTTTTTTGGCTTGTATGTTTTGACGTATTATTTGATTGTTCGCTTGGTTATTCAATTTGCCGGCTATTACTACGAGGACGTACTCGAAGTCACCAAGTCCAATGAAATCCAACGAGATAAGGTCAAGGGTAAAAAGGAAGCTTCTGAGGCAACAGGTAGCTTGAATACTAAAAAACAGCTTGCACTTCCTGATTTCGGGGTAGGGGCAAAAGCATTTTACTGGAGGAATTATGTGCATGCCAGCCGACAGGATTTTCATCCACTATTTGGGGTTTACAGCCTAGTCATGGCCGGCATCGGGATAGTCTTCGCAGTATTGTCACGTTTTGATTGGTTTTCGCATAAAGTCCTGAACGGATACATTTTGGTGCTTCTGGGCTTTTACTTTCTGGCAGGTATCGGCCGCACGAATATTGGAGATCTCAAAAAGCCCTATTTCTTTTTAATTCCAGCATCTTGGTCCGCCAAATTTTGGAATTTGATCAAGTTAGACCTGGTTCAAATCCTACTCTTTGCAGCCGTCATGATTGTTCCCTCCGTCCTGATAGCAGGCTTGCATTTGCTCATGATACCCATTTTCATTTTTGGGATCATAGTTTCTTACTTGATAGGGGTTTGTATCAATCTGATTCCTCAAATCTCCCTGGAGGAGGGCTGGGATCGAAAGCTTATCAAACCAGTCATGCTGATCGGGATCTTTCTGTTTGGGATTATTCCAGCTTTGATTTTTGGAATACTTGTTTTCGTACTGACCAAGCAGTTTGTCTGGATGATGCTCACGGTAGCGATTGGGATGAGTTTTGTTGCAGCTATTTTGATTCATGTGGCCTTGGATGTACTTACCCGCTTGGAGTTTAAGGAGGCTAATTAAACACCATAGGAATTAGGCCATTCTTTTTCGATTCCTTCTATTGGGGATGAAAAATCTCTTATTTTTGCCCCAACCCAAATAAAACGAAGACATGATTTATAATTCCATCATTGAAACCATCGGTAATACGCCGATGATCCGATTGAATCGCGTAGCCAAAGACATCAAAGGGGAGGTGCTGGTGAAGGTAGAGTACTTTAATCCAGGCAACTCGATGAAAGATCGAATGGCTATCAAAATGGTGGAGGATGCCGAGAAGGAAGGAATTTTAAAACCGGGAGGTACCATTATCGAGGGAACCTCTGGTAATACCGGTATGGGGCTTGCTTTGGCAGCTGTGGCGAAGGGTTACAAGTGTATTTTTACAATGGCTGATAAGCAGTCCAAAGAAAAGATTGATATCCTCAAGGCTGTAGGTGCGGAAGTGATCGTTTGCCCAACCAATGTTGCTCCTGAAGATCCAAGGTCTTACTACTCCGTTGCTCGGAAATTGAATGCAGATATCCCCAATTCTTTTTACCCCAATCAGTATGACAACATGTCTAACACGGCCGCTCACTATGAGACAACCGGGCCTGAGATTTGGAAGGACACTGACGGAAAGATTACCCATTATGCTGCAGGAGTCGGAACAGGTGGGTCCATGTGTGGTACGGCTACTTACTTGAAGGAGCAGAACCCAAGTATTGTGACTGTGGGAATTGATACCTATGGTTCAGTTTTCAAAAAATACAAGGAAACCGGGGTCTTCGACGAAAAGGAGGTCTATCCTTATTTGACAGAAGGAATCGGAGAAGACATCCTTCCAAAAAATGTCAACTTCGACGTGATTGATCATTTTATCAAAGTGACTGATAAGGATGCTGCGGTCATGACCCGTCGTCTCGCTCGTGAGGAAGGACTCTTTATCGGATGGTCTTGTGGTGCTGCTGTTCATGGTGCATTGGAATGGGCGAGAGAAAATTTGAAAGAAGGCGATCAAATGGTGGTGATTTTACCAGATCATGGTACGCGGTATTTGGGCAAGGTTTACAATGACGACTGGATGCGAAATCATGGGTTTTTGGAGGATAAAAGCTTTGCTACGGCTAGGGACATTATCTCCAAGCGTCCTTCAGATTATAGTTTGATTGCCTTGAAAAAATCAGATGCAGTAAGAGAGGCAATAGCACTGATGAATAAGACTAGTGTATCTCAAATCCCGGTTTTGGACGGAGGGGAAGTAGTAGGAAGCGTCACCGATACCAAATTGCTTTCCAAGATCATTGAGAATCCGGTTTTGAAGGACGCACATGTGTCCGATGTGATGGAAGATTCCATGACTTTCGTAGCTGGTGATAGCACGCTAGATGTACTTTCGTCCATGATAGAAAAGGAAAAAGCGGTTTTGGTACGAGATGCTAATGGAAATATTCATATTATTACCAAGCATGATATTTTAGAAGCCTTTACCAATTAATCTTTCATGATCAATCCGAATAAGCTGGAGCAGATGCTCCAAAGGCCTGTACATTTTGACATTGATAAGGCCTTAAGACGAGGCTGGGAGCTGTTTACCTCCAACCCAGGAATGTTTATTGCTTTTTTCCTGATTATAATCGCAATATCTGCGGGAGCTACCTGGTTTCTAGAAGATTTTGCTGGGATTGTTTCCATCTTCGTCACTCCAGCTTTGACAGCAGGCTTTTATTTGGCTGCTAATCGGGTTAGCCGTGAGGAGCCACTCGAATTCAATCACTTTTTCGATGGCTTCAAGTTTTGGTTTCCGGTGATAGTGGTTAATCTGGTAGTCGGTATTCTGACTATTTTGGGGATTATTGCACTGATTATTCCAGGGATCTATTTGGCAGTGGCTTATACCTTTGCCATGCCATTTGTGTTATTTGCTGGTTTGGAGTTTTGGACCTCGATGGAATTTAGCAGGAAGCTGATTACCAAAATCTGGTGGCGTTTTTTCGCATTTCTATTACTCCTATTAGTGATTAATCTAGTAGGCTTGCTCTTTTTAGGGGTAGGTCTTTTGGTGACAGGCCCCGTTAGCTATTTAGCAATCTATGCCGCTTTTGAGGATTTGACAGGAGACTATTTAGTAGAAGATGAGGGAACCGTCAATCTTCCTCATGCGCCAGAAGCATAGCCTCGAGTCGGTTGCGGCACTTGGCAGTGTATTCATCCACAGCAGTGGGTGAGGGATGGGGAGGCTGTAAAGCTTCTGAGAAATAAATCCTGATTTTTCCTGGTCTGAGTAAGATCGATCCCCGTTTCATGATTCGATCCGCACCTATTACTGCCATGGGTAAAATGGGGATTTGGCTTTCGATGGAAAGGCGAAAAGCTCCTTTGTGAAAAGGCAGCAGGGTTTCTGAGCTGTCATTTCGGGTCCCTTCCGGTGCCACGACCGCGGATTTGCCTTTGGAGAGTAACTCGACCAATTTTTCTAGGCTTTTTCTTCTGGACTCGGTGGAGGTTCGATCTACCCAAATGGCAAACCTACCCACAATCCAACCGAAAACCGGGATCTTTGAAAGCTCCATTTTCCCAAGGGCTTTCAGAGTTTGAGGAATAGCCATAGGGATGACCGGTGCGTCAACAAAAGAACGGTGATTGAAAATGAAAATGTAGGGCTGTGTATGGTCGACATACTCCAGACCCTCTACCTGATAGCGTATCCCGGAGAGGAAAGACCAGGTTCCCGCCCACAGTCGGATAAAGAAAAAGGAAATTCGATCGCCACGTTCAGAAATCAAGGAAGGAATGACCATAAATAGCCCAAGCAAAATCATCAAGATGATGAAAATCAAGGCTGAGTAAATCGTATAAATCCATTGGAAGAACTTGATCATCCGAAATAATCGTTATTTTTGGGTTCGAAAATAATCCTTTAACTCTTTGCTTGCACAAGCCCCGATGCGTTTCGGGGCTTTTTCTTTTAAAGGACAATTTCCAAAGTTTTTTCAAAATGATTCTATCCGCTGAAATTTTTACAGGGTTTTCTTGAAATTACAGAAAATCAGTACCTTTGCAGTCCGTTCGGGTGAGCGGGATGCTTTGGGATAGTCTAAAGCATTGATCTTCAAACAAAAAACCGCCACTTCATGATCCGGAAGTGGTCCGGAATTACAAGGATCAAACACTATTATGTCAAACAATTCAGATTTTAACTGGGAAAACTTCGAGACCAAAGGATTCGGAGAAGGGTACTCCAAAGAGCAGCGTGAGCAAATGGCCGCGATGTATGAGGGTACATTGAACGAGATCACGGAGAAAGAAGTGATCAAAGGAACTGTAGTAGGTGTGAACGACAAGGACGTGATCATCAACATTGGTTTCAAATCCGATGGCTTGGTTCCATTGAACGAATTCCGTGACTTGGAATCCATCAAGCCGGGTGACGAAGTAGAAGTATTCATCGAAGAGCAGGAGAATGCTTTGGGTCAGTTGATCCTTTCCCGTAAAAAAGCCAAAATCGTCAAGGCTTGGCAGGATATCGAGAGCGCTTATGAAAATGACAGCGTGATCGAAGGTCTTGTAAAGCGTAGAACCAAAGGTGGTTTGATCGTAGATATCTACGGGGTAGAAGCCTTCTTGCCAGGTTCTCAGATTGATGTGAAGCCTATCAGAGATTTCGATATCTATGTAGGTAAGAAAATGGAAGTGAAAGTGGTGAAAATCAACCACGCTAACGATAACGTAGTCGTTTCTCACAAAGTCTTGATCGAGAAAGATCTCGAGAAGCAAAAAGCAGAAATCCTCAACAACCTAGAGAAAGGTCAGGTATTGGAAGGTGTGATCAAGAACATGACCAACTTCGGTGTATTCATCGATTTGGGTGGTGTAGATGGGCTCCTTCACATCACAGACATCTCTTGGGGACGTATCAATCATCCAGAAGAAGTATTGCAGCTTGACCAGAAAGTTCAGATCGTTGTATTGGACTTCGATGATGACAAGAAGCGTATTTCACTAGGTATGAAGCAGTTGACTTCCCATCCTTGGGATTCTTTGGCAGGCAGCCTGGAGGTTGGTTCCAAAGTACAAGGTAAGATCGTCAATGTAGCTGATTACGGTGCGTTCTTGGAATTGGCTCCTGGAGTTGAAGGATTGATCCACGTTTCTGAAATGAGCTGGTCTCAGCACTTGAGAAACCCAGCTGACTTCGTGAAAGTAGGAGACGAAATCGAAGCAGTAGTCTTGACTTTGGACAAGGATGAAAGAAAAATGTCTTTGGGTATCAAGCAATTGACCGAAGATCCTTGGACTAAGGAAGATATGTCTACCAAATATGCGGTAGGTACCAAGCACAAAGGTGTGGTTCGTAACTTGACTAACTTCGGCCTTTTCCTAGAAATGGAAGAGGGTATCGACGGTCTGGTTCACGTATCTGACCTTTCTTGGACTAAGAAAATCAAGCACCCATCTGAGTTTGTGAAAGTAGGTGATGAGCTTGATGTAGCTGTATTGGAGCTTGATGTAGAAAACAGAAGATTGGCCTTGGGACATAAGCAGCTTGAAGAGAATCCATGGGATACTTTCGAAAGTGTATTCCCAATCGGTTCGGATCACAAGTGTACTGTTGTTTCTAAGAATGACAAAGGTGCAGTATTGGAGCTTCCTTATGGACTAGAAGGATTTGCTACTTCCAAAAACTTGGAGAAAGAAGACGGATCTCAAGTTGAGGTTGGTGAGTCTTTGGATTTCAAAGTGATGGAATTCTCCAAGGATGACAAGCGAATTGTATTGTCTTACACTGCTACATTCCGTGAAGATGTGAAGCCAGCTCCTGCTAAGAAGGCTCCTAAGAAGAAAGAAACTTCTTCCTCTGAGCCAGCTGAAAAGTCTACGCTAGGTGATTTGGATGCTTTGGCAGAGTTGAAAGAGAAAATGGAAGGCAAAAAATAAGAAGCTAGATTCTAGACGTTAGAATCAAGACAGATTGTCTTCAGAAAAATGAAACGCCGGCTGAAAAGTCGGCGTTTTTTTGGTTTGAAATCTTACTGATACCTGGATTTGAACTAAGACTTGATTGGGGGGCGGTTAAAGATATTGCAGTCAGGAGACTGCCTTACAGTAGGTCTAGGTCGAGAGACTTGGACCACATTTAGGTTTTGGTGCTAGGAAAAGGTAAAAAAGAAAAAGCACCCTTTTCAGGATGCTTTATTGTGGAGGTCGCGAGCGGATTCGAACCGCTGTACAAGGTTTTGCAGACCTCTGCCTAGCCACTCGGCCACGCGACCAATCGAATTTTACTGAAAACAATTTGACGTAATGAAATAGTTCCAAAGCTTGTAACTCTCGAAAGCAAATCGTAATCGGTGGGCAAAGGTAGTTATATTTGGCTTGTAAGCCAAGATCGATCTTCGAATTTTCATGACTTTTTTTGAAGCCTTTAAGGAAGGTTTACACAATTTTAATATAGGATTTGTAGCAGATATAATAGGTGAAATAAGGTAGGGTTAAATTGTATTTATTTATAAAGATTCTAAATTAAAACCTTTAGGAATTAACTACGGTAAGTAATTGTAAATCAATTGACTATATTCATAAATGATCGAGTTTGAGCTAGATGTTTTAAATATTGTCCGTATTTGAAAAATAAACCCCGGATACTACCTTTGCAGGGGTTATTGAAGACCGAATAAACTATTTAATTAGCTATAATATGTTATCCAAACGCTCGTTAGTAGGAGTTCCATTGAAATTCCGCACACTGGCATTGCTGTTTTTCCTGTTCTTGGGCGGACAGGTTTTCGCCGCAGATCCGGCAGTAAGCGACAGTGAGGAAGCCATCTCGGCAGGTAAGTCAGTTTTTAACGCAAACTGTAAGACTTGTCACAAGTTGGATCAAAAGGCTGTTGGGCCTGCATTGAGAGGTATTACCGATCGGCAATCCATCGAGTGGTCTAAAAGTTTCATTAAAAACTCTCAGGCAGTAATCGCCTCAGGTGATGAGTATGCCAACAATCTCTATGCAGAGTACAATAATTTGATGATGCCATCTCACGAGTTTTTGTCAGATGCAGATCTGGACAATCTCTTGGCATATATCGAATATGGAGACAAGGTGGATCCCGCTGCTGAAGCTGCAGCTGCCGCTGCTGCAGGTGGTGAAGAAGGTGCTGGGGGAGGAGGAATCCCTACTCAATACCTAACCATTATCATTGTGGTGTTGGTCATTGTTCTATTCCTGATCTTAGTTGTCTTGGGATTGATTATTTCCATCCTGACCAAATATGTCAATAAGCAGGATCTCGACGAGACAGATAAAGAGTTTGTATCTCAGAAATTTGAGTTTGGAAAAGTATTGAAAAGCGATGCTTTCATCATCGTTGTGACGGCTTTGGTGGTGGCATTAGTTGCTAAAACAGCAATTGACGGTCTGTACACAGTAGGTGTGCAGCAGGGTTATGCGCCTACACAACCAATCGCTTACTCTCATGCTTTGCATGCAGGTACCCTTGAGATCGAATGTCAATATTGTCATACTGGAGTTGAGATTGGTAAATCAGCAAATATCCCATCTGCCAACATTTGTATGAACTGTCACATGCACGTGCAAAACGTACAGGGTCAAGATGGTATTTCTCCAGAGATCCAAAAGATTTACGACGCCATTGATAATAATCAGCCAATTGAATGGGTGAGGATTCATAATTTGCCTGATTTGGCTTACTTCAACCACTCTCAGCACGTGAAGGTGGGAGGAATTGAGTGTCAGACCTGTCACGGTCCTATCGAGGAAATGGAAGTTGTCTATCAGTACTCATCCCTGACCATGGGATGGTGTATCGACTGCCACCGTGAGACCGAAATCAATGCGCAAGGAAACGAGTACTACGACAAATTGGTACAACTTCACTCTGAATCAAAAGATGCCTTGAAGGTTAAGGATATTGGAGGTTTGGAATGTGCTAAATGTCATTACTAAAAAAATCTGAAATCTATTCCTAGATCATAAAATGAAGGAAACTAAGAAAACATACTGGAAAGGACTGGAGCAACTCAGCAACGATCCGGAGTTTGTTAAGAATGCAGACAGGGAGTTCCCAGAGCTTCCATCCATGATTTCCGAAGACGGAAACGCATCCAGGAGAGACTTTCTGAAAATGATGGGCTTTAGCTTGGCAGCTGCTTCTTTGGCGGCTTGTGAGGCTCCTGTACGAAAGGCGATCCCTTACGTCAACAAGCCAGTTGATATCAATCCATCCATCCCTAACTACTACGCATCTACCTTTGCTTCCGGAGGAGATTATGCATCGATCGTAGTGAAAACTCGAGAGGGTCGACCAATCAAAATCGATGGTAATAAGCTTTCTCCTATTAATAACGGAAAAGTAAATGCCATTGTAGAGGCTTCTGTTCTTTCGCTATACGATAAAGAGCGTTTGACTGGACCGTATTTGGCTGGTGAGAAGACAGATTGGGCAAGTTTGGATGCAGAAGTGAAATCAAAAGTTTCTTCCGCAGGAAATGTTAAGATCGTTTCCAACACGGTGCTTTCTCCTTCTACTTTGAAAGCATTGGATCTTTTCTCTGAATCAGTAGGTGGTGCAGAGGTCATCATGTATGATCCGCTTTCCAACTACGGGATTAGCAAAGCATCGGAGACCATGTATGGTCAGGCAGTTGTTCCTTCTTATTCATTTGACAAAGCAAAGACTATCGTCTCTTTCGGAGCTGACTTCTTAGGAACTTGGATTTCTCCAATCGAATTTGCTGGTCAGTATGCTAAGACTCGTAAAATCAGCAAAGAGCGTCCTGAGATGTCTCGTCATTACCAGTTTGAGTCCAATTTGTCTCTAACAGGTGCGAATGCAGACTATCGTTCACCAATCAAAGCTTCTCAAAGCGGCTTGGTAGTTTTGGCACTTTATAATATGCTTGCTCGAAAGGCTGGCGTGACTACTGTGTCTGCTCCGGCAGTCGAAGTAGCCAATTTAGAAAAAGCAGCCAATGATCTTTGGGCTTCTAGAGGTGCTTCTTTGGTCGTTTCAGGATCTAATGATCCAAACGTTCAAACAGTCATCCATGCAATCAATGAATTGCTAGGAAATAATGGAGCTACTGTTGATTTTGCTTCTCCGGTTCATTTTAGAAAAGGAGATGATGCGAAAATGAATCAGTTCATCACTGACCTCAATGCAGGTCGAGTTGGAGCTGTCATTTTCCATAACTGTAATCCTGTTTATGATCATCCAAGAGGTGCAGAACTAGCTGAAGGCATTTCTAAAGCTCGTTTCTCTTTGGCTACAAATATGACCATGGACGAAACAGCTTCTTTGGTAGGAGCCCTTGCTCCAGATCATCACTTCCTAGAAGCATGGAACGATTTCGAGCCAAAGCCAGGTCATTATTCACTTTCTCAACCAACTATTTCTCCGCTGTTTGACACACGTCAGGCGCAGGAGTCACTTTTGGTTTGGGCAGGAGAAACTACGAACTATTACGATTTCTTGAGAAATAACTGGGAAACTGGTCTTTATACTCAAGTAGCAACTACAGATTCTTTCCAGACTTTCTGGGATAAATCACTTTACAACGGGGTATTGGCACTAGAGCGGGAAGTCGCTCCTCTTTCTCCAATCGGAGATGTGTCAGCCGCAGCATCTGCTGTCTCCAGCGCTTACAGCGCTGATAATTCCGGGGCTGAATTGATTGTATATCCTAAGGTAGCTATCGGAAACGGCACCTTTGCCAACAACCCTTGGCTTCAGGAAACTCCCGACCCGATCACCAAAGCTACTTGGGACAATTATTTGACAGTATCTCAAAAATGGGCTTCCGACAACGGAGTCACCATGATAGAAGAAAATACTCGCAAAGCTTCTGTAACTATCAACGGCAAAAAAATCACTGTTCCTATTTTGATCCAACCAGGTCAGGCTGAAGGTACTTTCGGTTTAGCGCTAGGATACGGAAGAACCAAGGCAGGCAGAGTAGCAAACGGCGTGGGTGTAAATGCTTATGAATTGCTTGATGCTTCTGCCGGTTTTGTGAATTTTGATATCACTTCAGGAGTGACTGTAGAAGTGACCGGAGATTCTTACAAGATTGCAAGAACGCAAACCCATCAGACTTTCATGGCACGTGAAAACGTGATTCAGGAAGCAACCCTTGCAGAATACAAGCAAGATGCCTCTGCAGGTAGATACAAGCCTGAAATCTACAAGGAAGGTGAATTCATCAAGCCTTCGAAGATTTCCTTGTGGAAAGGACATCAATATTCTCAGCATCACTGGGGATTGGCCATTGACATGAACTCCTGTATTGGTTGCTCGGCTTGTTCGGTAGCCTGTCAGGTAGAAAATAACGTCTCTGTAGTAGGTAAAGAGGAAGTCTTGAACCGCCGTGAGATGGCTTGGATCCGAATCGATAGGTATTACTCTTCGGATGCAGCAGCTGATGATTTGTCAGGTTTGGAAAAAGCTTCCGAGAATCCTGAAGTTACCTTCCAGCCGATGATGTGTCAGCAGTGTAACAATGCACCTTGCGAGACGGTATGTCCAGTGGCTGCGACTACTCACTCTTCCGAAGGGTTGAACCAAATGACTTACAACCGTTGTATCGGTACGCGTTACTGTGCAAACAACTGCCCGTATAAAGTTCGCCGATTCAACTGGTTCAAGTATCATGACAACACTCAATTTGCCGGAGTCAATGTGGCTCAAAACGATGATTTGGGTAAAATGGTCTTGAATCCGGACGTGACTGTTCGAGTACGAGGTGTGATGGAGAAGTGCTCCATGTGCGTGCAGCGAATTCAAGCAGGCAAGCTTGAAGCTAAGCGTGAAAAGCGTAAAATAAAAGATGGAGAAATCAACGTGGCCTGCGCTACGGCATGTCCAACCGATGCATTGGTATTCGGAGATATGAATGATCCGGAAAGCCGTGTATCTAAGCTTTTGAAGATTGAAGAAAACTCAACTTCTGCTCTGAAGGAAGTCAATGAAGAGCGGGCTTACCACGTATTGGAAGAGATCAACGTGAGTCCAAACGTTTGGTACTTTACCAAAATCAGAAATAAAGACATAAACGAAGCGTAATCATAATTTTATAAACTATGCAGGTTACTTCATCCGTACGAGAGCCTTTAGTTACCGGAGGGAAAAGCTATCATGACGTCACCCACGATGTGTCACGTCAAGTAGAAGGAAAGCCGTCACTATCTTGGTTCCTTGCCTTTTTGACAGCAGCTGGTGTATTGGGACTTGGTTCCATCGCATTGATTGCTACCCTTTGGGAAGGAATTGGAATGTGGGGACTCAACAAGACCATCGGTTGGGCTTGGGACATCACCAACTTCGTGTGGTGGGTTGGTATCGGTCACGCCGGTACATTGATCTCAGCCGTACTTTTGCTATTCAGACAAAAGTGGAGAACATCCATTAACCGAGCTGCTGAAGCGATGACTATTTTCGCTGTAATCTGTGCGGCGATGTTCCCGGTTATTCACATGGGTCGTCCTTGGTTAGGAGCTTATTGGGCACTTCCACTTCCCAACACCTTTGGATCGCTTTGGGTTAACTTCAACTCACCGCTCCTTTGGGACGTATTTGCGATTTCGACTTATTTCTCCGTATCGCTTGTTTTCTGGTATATCGGTTTGATCCCAGATTTTGCAACGATTCGTGACCGAGCTACTGGCTTGAGAAAAACGATCTACGGTGCCTTGTCCTTTGGATGGGATGGAGCAGCAAAAACTTGGATGCGTTATGAATCCGTTTCCTTGATTTTGGCAGGTTTGGCTACACCGCTTGTACTTTCTGTACACACGATCGTATCCTTTGACTTTGCGACTTCCGTGATTCCAGGATGGCACACGACGATCTTCCCTCCGTATTTTGTGGCAGGTGCGATCTTCTCCGGATTTGCGATGGTATTGACCCTGATGATTATCACCAGAAAAGTATTTAAACTGGAAGATTACATCACTATGGGCCATATCGAATTGATGAATATCGTGATCATCATCACCGGTTCGATTGTAGGTATCGCTTACATTACCGAATTCTTTATCGCTTGGTATTCAGGTGTAGCAGCAGAACAATATGCATTTATCAACCGTGCAACAGGACCTTATTGGTGGGCTTACTGGTCTATGATGACTTGTAATGTGATTTCACCACAGTTGTTCTGGTTCAAGAAAATCCGTACTTCTATCGTGGCAACCTTTATCCTATCTCTTGTGGTGAATATCGGGATGTGGTTTGAGCGATTTGTAATTATCGTGACTTCCTTGCACAGAGATTACTTGCCTTCTTCTTGGGCGATGTTCTACCCAACTTGGGCTGACATTGGTGTTTACCTATTTACCTTCGGACTGTTTTTCACCCTGTTCTTCTTGTTCGCTAAGTTTTTCCCTGTGATCAACATGGCTGAAGTAAAGTCTGTATTGAAATCATCATCCGAAAAAGCTGCTAAATAATATGGAAAGAGATACTCATTTTGTATTGGGCGTATACGAAGACGAAGACGTACTTCTTGACGCAGTAAAACAAGTAAGATCCAGTGGTGTGAAAATCCATGAGGTGTATTCACCTTACCCTGTTCACGGCTTGGAGCACGTATTGGGTTATAAGAGAAGTAGATTGCCTATTGCAGCATTCTTATTCGGAATACTAGGTACTACGCTTGCCTTGACGATGCAGTTTTACATGATGAAATTTGACTGGCCTATGATCATTGGTGGTAAGGATTATGCAGCCTTCCCGGATTTCATTCCGGTTTCTTTTGAGATGACTGTATTGCTTGCTGCTTTTGGTATGGTAGGAGTTTTCATGGTGAGCTCTAATTTGAAGCCTTGGGCACAACCACGAATCTTCGATGTAAGAATCACCGATGATAAGCACGTAATGGCAATTGACATTGCAAACAATAGCGCTATGGATCAGGAAAAAATCAAAGAGATTTTGAAGTCTTCCGGTGCTACTGAAGTGAATAATAAAAGTTTTGACGAGTAATTCCCGATAAAATGACGATAAAGAACACACTAGGAATCTTGGGAATGGCAGTTGTAGGAGCTGTGTTTGCTGGCTGTAGTGCTGGTGAAGACAATCCTGGATTGGAATATGCTCCACAGATGTATCATTCTGTAGCCTACGAACCACTTACTCAGATCAAGGATGAAAGTCAAGGCTCTTGGCTTTCCAATCGAGAAGATGGTAAAGGGGAGTTTTTCAACAGTAACGTATACAATCCCAATGGGATGAACATGCGCGAGCCTGTCGAAGGTACAGTGCCTCGAAATAAATATGATATGCTTCCGTACAGATTGAAAGCATTTGAATTGGAGGAAGCTGCTCTTATTGAAAATCCTTTGACTGTGGATGATGCTATTGTAAAAGAGGGAGAGACTCTTTACATCCAATACTGCTCATCTTGTCACGGAAAAGGAGGAGAAGGTGATGGAAAAGTAGGTGAAATCATCGGTGGTGTTGCTAACCTTAAAGGTGGAGCGTATATCAATTTGCCGGAGGGTCACATTTATCATGTAATCACAAAAGGAAAAGGACGAATGGGAGCTCATGGTTCTCAGATCACTCCAGAAAATCGCTGGAAGATCGTTTCCTATGTTAAACAAGTAATTCAGAAGCAATAATCATGGCTCACGAAGTTCAAAATTTCAATCTTGATCAAAAATTTGATTTCACCCCAGGAATCAAAAAATCCATCATGACAGTCCTTTTGATAGGGGCTGCCTTGTTGGTTTTGGGAATTGTATTAGCTATGATGGGTGGTGGTCATGCAGAAGAAGGTGCTGAGGCTGGCGGACATGCATTCCATTGGTATCAGCGCTTGTATGCTAATATTTGGATCAACAATGTCTATTTCACAGGTATTGCCATTGTAGGTGTATTCTTCTTTGCTATTCAATATGCTGCTCAAGCAGGTTGGTCAGCACCAATCACTAGAGTGATGTTAGCGTTTGGAAACTGGTTGCCAATCGCTGCAGTTTTGATGATCGTGACTTTCTTTGTAGCTGGTCATGATTTGTTCCACTGGTGGCATGCTGAATTGTTTGATAAGAACTCCGCTGAATACGATAAAATCATAGATGGAAAAGGCGCATTCTTCTATTGGCCTATGGAAAAGGGTACTTTCCCGATTTTCTATATCGTCAGAATGGTTGTGTTCTTTGGATTCTGGGTTTTCTTCTTCTCAAAATTCAAAAAAATTGCAGCTGCTGAAGATCAATTAGGAGGAACATCACATTGGTTTAAGATGAGAAGCTGGTCAGCTTACTTCTTAGTATTCTTTGCAGTTTCTTCTTCTATTTCAGCTTGGGATTGGGTAATGTCAATTGACACGCACTGGTTCTCCACGCTATTTGGTTGGTATGTATTCTCATCTTGGTTTGTAGCAGGTCTTTCTGCCATCACACTGGCAGTGATCTTCTTGAAAGGAAAAGGCTATCTTGAAATGGTGAATGAAAACCATGTTCATGACCTTGGAAAATTTGTATTTGGCTTCTCTATCTTCTGGACTTACCTGTGGTTTTCACAGTTCCTTTTGATCTATTATGCCAACATACCTGAAGAAACAGTTTATTTTGTTGAGAGACTTACTTCTGACGTGTATGGAGGGTTCATTTTCGTAAACATAGCGATGAACTTTGTCCTGCCGTTCTTAGTTTTAATGACAAGAGATGCAAAAAGACATGGAGTATTCCTAAAATTGGTTTGTACACTTCTTATCGCCGGTCACTGGGTGGATTTCTTCTTGATGGTTCAGCCTGGTACCCTAGGTCATAATGGAGGTGTAGGATTGATGGAAGTAGGAATGTTCCTTGTTTATGGCTCAGCGGTGGCGTTGGTTGTGCTTGGAGGCTTAGCTAAAGGAAACCTAATCCCTAAGAATCACCCGATGCTTGAAGAAAGCTATCAACATCACATTTAAATCAAACCCGAAAAAGTAAAAATATGTACGGATTTCTAATTGCAGTAGGGGTTGTTCTCCTTTTATCAATTGTTTGGATGGTATACCGAATCCAAACATTGGTATCTGTTGTAAAAGGTTCTGACAAGAAAATCGCATCCGGAAGTAATAAGGTTAATGCCTTCTTGTTCTTGGTGTTTTTGGTGGCTGTTGGAGGATTAATGTTCTGGTATTCAATCAAAGAGTTTGATAATTATCAGTTACCAATTGCTTCTGAGCATGGTGTGGTCACAGATCGTCTGTTCTGGATCACGATGGCAGTGACAGGTGTGATTTTCATCATCACTCACATTTTGCTATTCATTTTCCCATACAAGTATCAATACAGAGAAGACCGGAAAGCGTCTTTCTATCCTGAAAACAACAAACTTGAGGTGATTTGGACCACTGTTCCTGCTTTAGTTTTGACAGTTCTGGTTATTACCGGGTGGATGGCATGGTCAGATATTACAGCCCCTGCCCCTGAGAATGCGCATGTAGTAGAATTGATGGGTTATCAGTTTGCTTGGGATATTCGTTATCCCGGGCAAGATAAAGTTTTGGGAGATAATGACTATCGACTCACAACTGCCATAAACCCGATGGGTATTGATTTTACAGATCAGAAATCTGTAGATGACTTTCCTTCTCCAAAAGTAGTGATTCCCAAGGGAGAACCGGTATTGTTTAAAATTCGTGCAAGAGATGTACTACACTCTGTCTTTGCGCCTCATATGAGATTGAAAATGGATGCAGTACCTGGAATGCCTACTCGATTCTGGTTTGTACCAAACAAAACCACCGCGGAAATGCGGGCAGAGTTGAAAAATCCGGATTTCAATTATGAGATTGCTTGTACGGAAATTTGCGGAAGAGGTCATAATTCGATGAGAAGAGTGATCGAGGTGGTCGAGCCTGCTGAATATCAGAAATGGCTGACTGAGCAGAAGACTTTCCTTCAAATGAATCCTGCCTTGGCTGATGGGATAGAAGTAGAAGTAAAAGAAGTGGCAGAAATTCAATAAGATAACAACACAAAATAATTAATTATGGCTACAGCATCTGTTGCGACACATGACACCGCCCATGATCATCACGATCATGAGCATCATGATAATTTTGTGACCAAATATATTTTCAGTACCGATCATAAAATGATCGGAAAGCAATTCTTGATTACTGGTATATTCTGGGCACTTATAGGTGGTCTTTTGTCTGTGCTTTTCAGACTTCAGTTGGGTTTCCCTGATATGAATCTGGAGTGGTTGAGACCGCTGTTAGGAGGATGGATTACCGAAACAGGTCAATTGGATCAAACATTCTATCTGGCCCTAGTGACTATGCACGGAACGATCATGGTATTCTTCGTATTGACTGCAGGTCTTAGTGGTACATTCTCCAATTTCTTGATTCCCTTGCAAATTGGAGCCCGTGACATGGCTTCAGGCTTTATGAATATGCTTTCATACTGGTTCTTCTTTGTATCCAGTGTAATCATGTTTATTTCCTTATTCATTAAAACCGGACCTGCCGGCGGTGGTTGGGTAGTTTACCCGCCATTATCTGCGCTAGAGCAGGCTATTCCTGGTTCAGGATTGGGAATGACCTTGTGGTTGGTAGCAATGACTTTCTTTATTGCTTCATCACTACTTGGAGGTATTAACTATATCACTACTGTCATTAACCTTAGAACAAAAGGTATGTCTTTCTCAAGACTTCCTTTGACGATTTGGGCTTTCTTCTTGACAGCCGTAATTGGATTGTTGTCCTTCCCTGTGTTGTTTGCGGCAGCTCTTCTTTTGGTTTTTGACAGAAGCTTTGGTACTTCTTTCTATTTGTCGGATATCTACATTGGGGGTGAAGCACTTCCAAACACCGGTGGTAGCCCAGTATTGTATCAGCACTTGTTCTGGTTCCTTGGCCACCCTGAGGTTTACATCGTTTTGCTTCCTGCATTGGGTATTACCTCTGAAGTAATTGCAACCAATTCGCGAAAGCCAATTTTCGGATACAAGGCGATGATTATTTCCATGTTGGGTATTACTATCCTTTCATTTATCGTATGGGCTCACCATATGTTTGTGTCAGGTATGAATCCATTCTTGGGATCGATCTTTATGTTCTTGACTTTGATCATTGCGATTCCTTCTGCGGTGAAGGTATTCAACTACCTCACTACGCTATGGAGAGGTAACTTGATCTTTACTCCTGCAATGCTATTCTCTATCGGTCTAGTATCCTTCTTTATCTCTGGTGGTTTGACTGGTATTTTCCTAGGAAACTCAGCCATTGATATTCAGTTGCACGACACATATTTCGTAGTGGCCCACTTCCACTTGGTAATGGGTTCTGCTTCCTTCTTCGGTCTAGTGGCTGGTGTTTACCACTGGTTCCCTAAGATGTTTGGTAGAATGATGGATGCTCGTCTTGGATATGTTCACTTCTGGTTGACATTCGTAGGAGTTTATATGGTATTCTTCCCAATGCACTACATTGGTATTGCAGGATTCCCGAGAAGATACTATTCATGGACTGGGTTTGAATTCTCAAACATGTATACTGATTTGAATATGTTTGTATCTGTAGCTGCAATCATCACTTTTGCTGCTCAGTTTATCTTCCTATTCAATTTCTTCTATTCTATGTATCGTGGAAGAAAAGCATCTTCCAACCCATGGAGATCTACTACTTTGGAGTGGACAACCCCAATCGTTCCTGGACACGGTAACTGGCCTGGAGAGATTCCAACTGTTTATCGTTGGCCATATGACTACTCCAAGCCCGGAGCAGAAGAAGACTTCATCCCTCAGACCGTTCCACTTTCCGCTACGCCTGAATCTAACCTGCCACATGAGCAGGAGCAAGTGAAGACTGAAATGGAAATTATTAAAGACGAATCTGAGGCTCTCATCGCCAATGAAGCAAAAGAATCTTAAAAACTTAAACAGCTTTCGCCGAACCGGTTTGGTAACGGTGATTGCTGTTTACTTTCTCATACTGGTTGGGGGCATTGTCCGGAGCACGGGCTCTGGAATGGGATGTCCCGATTGGCCAAAATGCTTTGGGAGCTTGGTTCCGCCTACCAGCGTGGATCAGCTCCCAAAAAATTATCAAGATATTTACCTTGAAAAGAGGTTGGCTAAAAACGAAAGGTTTGTAGCTACACTTGACAAGCTTGGGTTTGACAAAGCGGCCGAAAGAATTGCAAATGATAAGACAATCCTGATCGAGGAGGAGTTTAATGCTACCAAAACCTGGATCGAGTACATTAATCGATTGATTGGAGTAGTCATCGGATTCCTTATCATACTCACAGTCTGGAAGTCACTGAAGCTTTGGAAGACGGATCGGACGATTCCGATTTTATCCATTGCATCGTTAGTCTTGGTGTTATTTCAAGGATGGATAGGATCTATTGTCGTATCTACCAATCTCTTGGATTGGATGATCACCCTTCATATGATTCTTGCCTTGTTACTAGTGGTTTTGTTACTGTATATCAACCACAGGGCATTTCTCGTAAAGTATGAGAATCATAAAGAGGATCAGGTTCCAAGTAAAGTCAAATGGTTGCTTGTTATTGGCACGGCCTTAATGGTGGTACAAATAGTATTTGGTACACAGGTGAGAGAGGAATTAGATCAAATTTCCTTTTCGTTGGGAGGAATGATGCGAGATACTTGGATTGATCAGATAGGTATGACATTCTTGATACATCGCTCGTTTTCTCTAGTGCTTCTGGGAATTCATCTACTCTATTTCTTCTGGGCATTTAAGTATACCCGAAGGAAGTCACCTGTCAATAAATGGTCTCAAGCCTTATTGCTTGTGATCGTCATGGAAATAGCAACAGGTATTGGAATGGCTTATTTTGCCATCCCTGCTTTCTTGCAACCTGTTCATTTATTATTGGGTTCTTTGATCATTGGAGTGCAATTCGTATTGCTATTCCAACTTAGAACTCAAGAAGATGTGAATCTTATTACAAATCCCTCATGAGGACTGTTGGTATTTCGGAGTTAAGCTTTACAGAAGGACTTTTAGTCCGTGTTAAAGCATATGCAGATTTAATCAAATTGAGACTTTCCGCTTTGGTTACCTTTTCTGCTGTGTTTGGCTACATATTGGGTGATTCCGGTGTAAGCTTTGGATGGACTGGCTTCATCGGATTAGCTTTAGGAGGTTTCCTAATCTCCGGAGCATCAGGAGCTGCAAATGAAATCATGGAAAGAGACTTGGACAAGCTCATGAAGCGAACCCAAAACAGACCTCTTCCCCTTCAATTGATTAGTCTAAGAGAAGCTTACTGGTTTACTGTAGCTGTAGCCATTCTTGGTATCTCTTTACTTTGGATCTTTACGAATCCATTGACGACCTGGCTTGGAATCCTTAGCATGGTTTTGTATGCTTTTGTTTATACTCCTTTGAAGAGAGTAGGGCCAATTGCTGTTTTTGTTGGAGCTATTCCAGGAGCAATGCCTCCGCTATTGGGATGGACTGCAGCGACTGGCACGATTGGCTACGAAGCACTGATCATCTTTGGAATTCAGTTTATATGGCAATTTCCACACTTTTGGGCTATTGCCTGGGTAAGTGATGAAGACTATAAACGAGCTGGGTTCAAGCTACTTCCAAGTGGTGGTGGACAGGATTTGAATACCGCTATCCAAATTATGATTTACACCTTGTTTTTGCTTCCTTTAGGATTGTTGCCTTCCTATTTTGGATTGACAGGGTTAAACTCCGGTATTGTTGCTACTGTATGTGGAGTACTCTTTTTGGCACAAACTTTCTCTTTGATGCGTGATTGCTCTAGGAAGTCTGCCTTGAAAATTATGTTCGGTTCCTTTTTGTATTTGCCTATCGTGCAAATAGCTTACCTTCTTGATAAGATACCTTAAAATGGAAAAAGAACTAAAATATATTGATCTGGTAGAGCAGCCCATCTCTATGCATCCCAAGAAGTTTGCCTTATGGCTCTTCATGGTGACTGTAGTGATGATTTTCGCCGCCTTGACAAGTGCTTATATAGTCCGTCAAGCAGAGGGGAATTGGCTTGAGTATGATTTGCCACAAGTATTCTGGTTTACTTCAGGCATTGTGGTACTCAGCTCTCTCTTTCTCCATTGGGCATATATCTCTGCTAAAAAAGACAACCTTTCGCAGCTTCGAATCGGAATGAGTATGGCTGTCTTATTGGGAATTGTCTTTTTGGTGGGACAATGGTACAGTTGGGTTGCCTTGGTAGACCGGCAAGTATTCTTTGTGGGTAATCCATCGGGCTCATTTCTTTATGTTTTCACTGGATTGCACGCTGTTCACCTGATCAGCGGTGTGATATTTCTGATTATTGTATTAATTTCGTCCTTTAGATATAAGGTCCACTCTCAGGCTATGAACACTATGGAAATGGCCACCTCATATTGGCATTTCCTTGGAGGCTTGTGGATCTATCTATTCATGTTTTTGTTATTGAATCATTAATTTACCTGGTACAAATAAATAATCTATGTCTGCGCATTCTACTGCTATTGGAGTAAGCCCAAAGAGGGGCACTTGGGGAGGAGGAAATGAACCTCTCAAGGCCAGTTATGGAAAACTCATGATGTGGTTTTTCCTACTCTCTGATATCTTCACCTTTGCTGCTTTTTTGATCAGCTACTTGGCTATTCGCGTCAGTTATCCTGCCTACGCAGGACCTGCCGAGACATTCGTTGGATCCAATGAATATTGGCCTATTCCCGAACTTGTATTTGAGGCTGTACCTTTTCTACATGGAATCCACGCGCCACTTGTATTCGTAGGTATTATGACATTCATTTTGATCTCTAGTAGCGTGACCATGGTACTTGCTGTGGAAGCTGGGCATAGAAATGACAGAAATGATGTAGTTAAATGGATGCTTTGGACCATGCTAGGTGGTATCACGTTCTTAGGTTGTCAAGCTTGGGAGTGGTCGCACTTTATCCATGGTACGGACAGTGGTTCAGTGCTGACCTACATTGATTCTCTAAGTAGAGAAGTTACCGAAACGGTGTTTGGAGCCAATCTTGCAGTCAATGAATATGGGCCTCCTGCATTTGCGCAGTTGTTCTTCTTCATTACTGGATTCCATGGATTCCACGTGACGATAGGTGTGGTATTGCTATTCTTGGCATTCTACCAGGCAGCTGTTGGTGTTTACGATCGTAGAGGTCACTATGAGATGATCGAGAAGATTGGTTTATACTGGCACTTTGTAGACCTTGTTTGGGTATTTGTATTTACCTTATTTTACCTGATCTAAAGCTATAAAATATTCAATTATGGAAGTTCAAGACACTAAATCTACGCTACAAGTAGTTCCTAGAAATAACGAGAAGATCAAGAAAATCTGGAAAACAGCAGGTATTCTTCTCGCACTTACCGTTGCCGAATTTATCATGGCTTTTACGATGGATAGAGGCATCTTACTTTATGCACTCTTTATCATCCTGACGATCTGGAAGGCAAAATATATCATGATGGAATTTATGCACTTGGGTGACGAAGCGAAGCCCTTGTTTTATTCGATCATTGTCCCACTTATTTTCTTGGTCTGGTTATTGATCGCACTAGCGAAGGAGGGGACGGACATCTTTATGATCCGTTGGTAGGATTTAAAATTTAAATAAAAAAAGTAGGTTGGGGTGTGACACTTCAACCTACTTTTTTGTTATAGAACCACGATGAGAAGTTTACGAATATTACAAGGACTAGTATTGGTATGTATCCTCCTAATTCCTTTATTGATTATTATGTTTCTCAGGAATTTTGGAGAAAACCAATACGATCTCCCGGTGTTTTATGAAAATGGTGTAAGCAACCCTTTCATGGAATGCCCACCCAATGACAGTACCCAACATTACATTCCCGAGTTTACCTTCACCAACCAAGATGGTGAAGCGGTAGGACGAACTGAAATGGAAGGAAAAATCACCATCGTGGATTTTTTCTTTACTTCTTGTCCTAGTATCTGCCCCATTATGTCCAAAGAAATGGAGCGAGTGAATGATATGTTCAGGGATGAACCAGCCGTGCAAATCATGTCAATCAGTATTGATCCAACTTATGATACGCCTGAGGTCTTGAAGGAGTATGCCGATAAACATGGGGCTATCCCAGGTAAGTGGCATTTTCTTACTGGACCACCTGAAGAAACCTATCAGTTAGCAAAGTGTGGATTTGTACTGCCTACAGTTGACGGGATGGGAAATCCCGATGATTTTGTCCACAGTGATAAGTTTGCTCTGATAGACGAACAGGGAAGAATCCGGGGTTATTACAGCGGGACAAACAGAGAGGATGTAGATTTGTTAATACTTGAGACAAAAGTGCTTTTACATGGAAAAAGTTAATTCATTACTAGAAAATGAATCCAAAGTAAAATCTTGGATCATCATCATTTCCATTCTGATTCCGGTGGTGGTAGCTATTCTGCTATTCATGCCCTCCAAAATTAATGTGGGTGCAGAATGGGTTTACTTCCTACCTCATTTAAATGCAGTGATTAATTCTGCCGCTAGTGTTGCACTCATTGTTGCTTTGATTTTCGTCAAGCAAAAGAAATACGCCTATCATGGTGCGACAATGTCCGTTGCGATGGCACTAGGCGCAATCTTCCTAGTTTCCTATGTGATCTACCATGGTTCTGCTGAGAGTACTTCCTTCGGTGGAGAGGGTTGGATTCGTCCGGTATATTACTTCTTGCTCATTACACATATTGTTTTTGCAGCTGTGGCACTTTTTCCAATTCTTTTCGCTTATTACTATGGGTATACAGATCAGCGAGCTAAACACCGGAAGGTTGTCAAATTTGCTTATCCGATTTGGCTGTATGTTTCTGTCACAGGGGTAATTGTTTATTTGATGATTTCTCCGTACTATATTCAGTAACTTATTAAAAGTAAGGAACTATGAGATTGAAAATCACCCTATTTACATTACTATTCTTCGGATTCCAATTAGCTACTTGGGCTCAGTGTGCTATGTGTCGAGCTTCTGTAGAGAATAACGTCAGTAATGGAGATACCTCTATTGGCGCAGGATTGAATACGGGGATTCTATATTTATTCGCTATGCCTTATACCATTGCCTTGGTAATTGGCATACTTTGGTATCGGGCGGCGAAAAAACGGAAAAATAAACTGGCTATTCGATAGTCTGATGGAAAGCAAAGTTTGATACAAGACTTTGCTTTTTTTATTTTTAGGGAAATGCTTCAAAAATTCAAACGGCTGATCATACTTGTCAGCGCCTTCTTGCTCCTTGCAGTATTGATACTGAATTTCTTTTTCTTTCAGAAAAGTGAGGAAGAGGCATTTTTTGAAGATGTACAGGAGGAAATCTATGAGATCGATCGGGAGTTCGACATGGATTTCGTACAAATTCTCATGGAAGTAAGGCCTGATGAGGCATTGAGTTTTGAGAATATTTCTTCTAAAAGCTCCATCCATCCCTTTTTCATTCTTGATGAGTCAAAGAAGCTTTTGTATTGGTCCGATTTCTCAGTGAGCTTCAATTTGGAGACGCTTATCCCAAATCAGGAATATCAATTCATAGAGGATCCATATGGTACTTTTCTTACCAAGAGCCGAAAGTTTACCAGAAATGGGAACAGTTATTACGTAGTCCATGCATTTAGGCTTTTTTGGCCAGGATCCATTCAAAATGACTATCTGCGCACCGGTGCAAACCGTCGAGTATTTGGGAATGATGCAATTCAGCTCAGCGATCCAGATAGCCAAAGCCCTTTCTTGGTAAGTAATGCAGCTGGCATCCCGCTATTCGGAGTAGCTTTTGAATATGGATACCAGTCCTCAGGCCGGCTTTCCAACCCCGCCATTCTCATATTTTTCACTTCGGTTTTCCTATTGTATTTCCTACTGAGCTCGGATTTTGTAATCCGGAAATGGAAACAAGGAAGAAGATGGCAAGCGATTGGATACGGGAGCTTAGTACTTTTAGCCTTTAGGTTGGTCATGTTGGTATTAGGTTTTCCAGGTTCTTATTTCAACCTGCCATTATTTGATCCATCCAACTTCGCCTCTTCTTGGCTGAACTCCAGTTTAGGTGACTTATTGATCAATACTTTATTTGGAGTGGCTATTGGAGGAATGATCGTTTTTCAATTTGCCTCTCCATTACTTCATCGCAAGATTAAGATTTTAAAAACATCCCAGGAGCAGCGGGCGTTTTTTGGTTTTTTTGTTTTTCTCAGCTCAATGGCCTTTTTCCTGGTCTGGGTGCTACCTAAGAATCTTGTCCTCAATTCTCAATGGGCAATGGATATTTCCATTATCCCCACTTTTGGGTGGTTTGAAGGGATCAGTTTTTTGATTGTGTTTTTGTGGGCTTCAGTTTATGTGATGCTCAATCTTACCTTGATCAGCTTACTATTTGAACTAGCGATCAAGAGGAATATTTTGATCCAGTACCTTTACATAGTTGCTGTACCCATAGGACTTGTTTTAGGTTTTATTTCGATTTGGTTGGCAATAGCGTGGACTGTCCATATCCTTTTTCTTACTGCAATTATTCGCTTCAGCCTATTTCAAAATATTTTCCGCTTAGGCCTTAATACCTTTTTAACGTTCTTCTTTGCGAGTTTTATCTGTGCCGTGATAGCCGGTATCGCAACTTTCCAAACTGAGAAGGAAGAACTGATTCAATCTAAGATTCGATTCGCCAATCAAAATTTGATTGAAGGTGATGTGATGACGGAGTTTTTCCTCGGTGAAGTTTTTGGAAGGATTCAGTCTGATTTATTTATTCAGAATCGTCTTGCTGATCCTTTGCTTTCCAAAGAACCTATCGAGACAAAGATCAGAAGGATTTACCTGGATAATTATTTTGATCAATTTGAAGTCAATATCCGGGTTTTCTCTTCTAGAGGTCAGGATTTGATCAATACGCAGGATGAACGAAGCTTGAACGAATTGCGAGATCTTTACATCAAATCTGATTACCTGACGAGTCAGCGAGGATTGTATTTTATTCGGGGCAAGGAGTCCAACCCCAAGAATCAGTTTGTGGCTTTTGTGCCGGTCATTCGGGATCAGAATAGCGTTGGAACGGTTTTTCTTGAGCTTCGGCAGCTCCGGGTTCAGCCGGGTTCGGTTTACCCGCGATTGCTATTGGATAAAGAATACAATGAACGTTTGGATCCCGTCCAGTATGATTATGCGGTTTATCGCGAGGAAGAGCTAATCCGTAATTTTGGGTCATTTAATTATGTGAATCCGGAGCTAAAGTCCAGGTTAACGGAGAGCAAGTTGTTTCAGAGTGGCATTCATGTCGCAGGCTATCACCATCTAGGTTTGGTCAATGGTTCAGAATTGATTTTGATCTCATCACCCAATAGACCTTACTCTTACTTTTTGGGAAATATTTCGCTCTATTTTGTCATTTTCATCATCTTGACATTTCTAACTATTCTGGCAAATTCCTTATTCAAAGGGTTTAAAAATCTGGAAATCAATTATTCGACCAAGCTTCAATTGTATCTGAATTTCGCCTTTTTCTTTCCGATTATCATCATCTCTATTATTACCATTGGGCTGTTGGCCAATAGCTATCGGGAAGATTTGGATGAGCAGTATTTACAGAAGGCTTTCTTGATTAGAAGTAATCTGGTCAATTTTCTGAATGACCGCTCTCCATCAGAGATCAACCCGGAATCTCTGGAGGAGGAAATAGTAAATTTGTCAAATACAGTAGCTGCCGATCTGCATCTATATGAATCCAGTGGCAAATTAATCGCCACAAATCGGCCTAATATTTTTGATAAGAAGCTTCTCTCTAGACTCATCAACCCTGTGGCGATGGCTGGGATTGTAGAAAATAACCAAATTCAGCTGCTTGTGGACGAGAGGCTGGGGTCATTGAGCTATAAATCAGTTTACCTGGCGATTCTACCACCTTCTGATCAGGAAGAAGTAGCGATTTTGTCTGTCCCATTTTTTGAATCTGAGTCCGAGTTGAACTCTCTGATAGCAGATGTGATGAGCAATATCTTCAATGCTTTCGTGGTGATATTTATCCTCTTTTTGGTCGTTTCGTATTTTGTGTCGCAGAATTTGACTTTTCCCTTCCGACTGCTGACGCAAAAACTCAAAACCACCAATCTTGAAAATAATGAGCCGATGCGCTGGGATACAAAAGATGAAATCGGCATGCTGGTCAACGAATACAACAACATGCTTTTCAAGCTAGAGGCAAGTAAAAAGGTGTTAGCTTCTACTGAGAAGGAATCTGCCTGGAGGGAAATGGCCAAACAGGTAGCCCATGAGATCAAAAACCCACTCACACCGATGAAGCTGACGCTTCAGCATCTGCTCAGACTACAGCAACAAGACCGGCTTGAAGACACATCGAAACTGAAGGAATCATTCGAAACCCTGATCCATCAGGTGGATGCCCTGAGCGGGATTGCGAGTTCGTTTTCCACCTTTGCCAAAATGCCGCTGCCGAAAAACGAGCGCATGAACTTCAAGTCCGTGCTAATGAAAGTTTTGGATTTGTTCAAAAATGACGAGCGGCTCGATTTGATATTCAAAGACGATTCATTCACGAATGAAATACCCATCCAAGGTGATGACAAGCTTTTTGGCAGGGTGATTTCCAACCTGATAATTAATGGAGTGCAAGCGGTAGAGGGGAATAAACGACCCGTCATCAATGTATGGCTTTGGATGACTGAGCAGGATGTCTTTTTAGAAATATCGGATAACGGCAAAGGAATACCCGAAGAACTGCGTGATAAGATCTTTATTCCGAATTTCAGTACCAAGTCCACAGGCTCAGGCTTGGGCCTCGCCATAGCAAGAAGCGGTGTAGAGACAGCGGGTGGAAAGATATGGTTTGAGACGAAGATAGGAGAGGGGACGACTTTTTATCTAACTTTCCCCCTCACACAATAGGTAGTAATTGCTACCTTGGTCTCTAGGACTGGATTGGCTATGAGGACTTTGATACTTCTTTTCCTGATCTTCGGCTTTTCGCTTTCGGCAGTGAAGGCACAGGAGAAGTGCAGGGATTATCAGGTAGTCCTTCTGGAGCAAGGCTTAGAGTTAGACTCCCTTTCTGTCATTGAGGAAAGTATCCGAATAGTAGGAGATGGGTTCGATTCTCTGAATTGGTCTTTTGATCTGAATACCAATCAGATAAAGGTTATTTTTCCTGATGATTTTGAAAGTTCCAACATCCGTATTTGCTTTCGCACCTTCCCATTTCGCTGGGATCAAGCAGTAGCTCGTAGAAGCCTCCGAGTTGATTATGATTCGGCTGCTCGTTTTTACGATAATCGGGTAGTCGATTCAGAGATTTTTGACTTTCGAGAAGAGCTTTTTCCCACCACTAATCTCTATAAATCCGGTAGCCTGACACGCGGGATATCGGTGGGGAATACACAGAATGTCTTTGTTAATTCTGCCTTGAATCTGCAATTGGAAGGAGAAATAGCAGAAAATCTACGCATTCGTGCTAGTATCACCGATCAGAATGTTCCTTTCCAGCCAGAGGGAAATACGCAACAGTTGCAGGATTTTGATAATGTGCTGATAGAGTTGTACAATGAAAATTTCAACCTTTCGGCTGGAGATGTGGTCCTTCAGCAGCGAGAATCGGAGTTTTTGCGATACTATAAAAATGTACAGGGCTTGCGGTTTACTTCGGAGTATCAGGCGAATGGATGGAAGGCCAGTACACAGGCTTTTGCTTCTGTCGCCAAAGGAAAATTCGCATCCATCAATGTGCCTCCTCTTGAAGGGGTTTTAGGCCCCTACCGACTTACCGGGCCGAATAATGAGCGGTTCATTATTGTCATGGCCAATTCAGAACGGGTTTTTCTTGACGGGAAATTACTGCAGCGAGGTTTCAATGCTGATTATGTCATTGATTACAATCAGGCTGAAATCACTTTTACTCCCTCCGTTTTGATCACTCAATTTTCCCGAATACGCGTTGACTTTGAATACGCAGAGCGGAATTTTTCCAGATCCATAATCGGAGCCAATCATCTCCAAAGTAAGGGCAATGTCGATCTCTATTTCAATTATTATCAGGAGAGAGATAACCGAAACAGGCCATTATTCACAGAGTTTTCTCAGGAAGAATTGAGTCTACTGAGTAGTGTGGGAGATCAGGTTCAGAATGCCGTCATCCCGAGAATAGATTCGGTAGCTTATGACCCAAGCAAAATCCTCTATGAGCGAATCACGGAATTGGACGGTTCCGGAGTTCCTTTTACTTATTATCGCTACAGCACCGATCCGGCTGAAGCACATTTTGAACTTGCTTTCTCCCTCGTAGGGAATGGAAACGGAGATTATCGACGTGTCAATCAATTGGCAAATGGGACCGTATTCGAATATGTGCCCCGGGTGAATGGTCAGCCTCAGGGAGATTATTCCATTTTGACCCAGCTTCCTGCACCCGATAGCCGACGAATGCTCACGGCAGGTACCCGAATAAAACTTGGGGAAAAGGAGAAAATCTATTCTGAGCTTGCTTGGTCTTCCCGTGATCGAAATTTATTCTCTGAAATTGACGATGAGAATAATCAGGGACTCGGCTGGAAAGTCGGTTTAAGTTCGGAAGGAAGAAAGCTGGATTTTCTCCCAGAATATACGCTGCGGTCGGGTGCAGAATTCGAGTACAATTCCACTAACTTTAATTTCATTGATCGTTTCCGATCTATTGAGTTTGATCGGGATTGGGGCATAGATCCGGCGGTTGTGATTGCTACGGCTGCTGCTGAGCGGCTTTTTAGAGCAGATGTCAGTTTAGAGAAGGATGGATTCAATCGCTTTGACTATCAGCTTTATCTTCGAAATAGGGCAGAGATGCTCAGCGGACAACAACACAAGGCCAACTGGAATACGGAGATTGGGAATAGAATTCGGCTTCGAAATGAGTTTTTCCTGCTCAAAAGTGATCAGGATAGTATCCGCTCAGACTGGCAGCGCTACCTCGGAGAGATTACTTACAAGTCCAAAGCGCTTGTCCCGGGATATCGCTATTCCTTGGATAGAAATGCAGTGATTGCGGTCGAGAGTGATTCGGTTTTGGGTACTGCGATGAATTTTCAGGAGCACTTAATTTTCCTGCAGAATCAGGATAGCTTAAAAACGAAATTCCGACTCGATGCTGCTTGGCGAGAAGATAAAGCGCCTTTTGAGGGAGAGCTCGAGACCGATACCCGGGCTTTCACTGCCAATGCAAGATTTCAAAAGCAATGGCAAAATCACAGTCTCCAGTCGACTTTCACTTATAGGACTATCGAATACATTCGAAGAGATCTGCCGGAGGAATTGACCGTCATGGGCAAAGTTGACTACTTGGGGGCTATTGCAAAAAATCTGATTCGCAGTGAGCTGAGTTATGCCCTAGGAAGCGGTAGGGAACTTCAGCGGGAGTATATTTTTATCCCGGCTCCGAATGGAGATGGGACGCATACTTGGCGAGATGACAATGGTGATGGAATTCAGCAATTGAATGAATTCTACCTAGCGATCAATCCAGAAGAAAAGCTGTATGTAAAAATCTTTGTTCCGACTGATACCTATGTTCAAGCTTACACCACCCTGCTCAATTATAGACTCCAGGCAAAGTTTCCAGCCAGCTGGCAGGAAGAAGGTGGCCTGAAAGCTTGGCTAGCTAAATTTTCTAATACATCAAGTCTAAGTGTTGAGAAAAAGGTGAGTTCAAATAATTTTTTGGATCGAATAAATCCCTTCATCGGCTCAGTGAATCGGGAGGACATCCTGTCACTCAGACAGGTGCTGAGGTCCAGTTTTTTCTTTAATCGTGCCTCGGCTAAATATGGGTTGGATCTTTCGTACTTTGATTCTCAAATCAAACAATTATTGGCCGGAGGCTTTGAAGATCAAATCCAAAAGGATTGGCGAATTAATTCCCGGGTTAATTTCGGTGGTTTGATTACTTTGCGATGGGTAGGTAGCATCGGAGAGAAGGCTGCTAGTTCTGACTTTTTGGATAATCGAAACTTCCTAATCAAGCAATTGAATACAGGGCCTGAATTGGCATGGCAGCCCAGCCCTTCTTTTAGGGCTACGGCAACCTATTCTTATACCCAAAAGCAAAATACCTCCAACTTGGAATCGGATGAAAGAGCCATGCTTCATCAGACAGGAATGGATTTTCGACTTGCAAAAGCCATTAAGACGACTTTGACCGCGAATCTTAAATGGATCGAGATAGACTACAATGGCGTGGTTAATTCTCCGGTCGGTTATGAAATGCTCCAAGCCTTGACACCTGGTACCAATATCACTTGGTCCCTCAATTGGCTTCAGAAAATCGGGGAGGGACTTCAGATGAATTTGGTCTACGAGGGCCGGAATTCTCAGGGGCTTGATCGAGTAGTTCACGTTGGAAGGATGCAGGTTTCCGCACTCTTTTGATAAAAAAATGTAACTTTGCCAATGCTAGATAGTTGTCATACTAACTATTAAAACACGAACAATCTCATGGGAAAATGTATCCTCGTCACAGGCGGAACAAAAGGCATCGGAAGGGCTATTTGTCTCCGGTTTGCAAAAGAAGGATTTGATATAATTACCTGCGCCAGAAACGCTGATGACTTACAAACCTTAGAGAAAGAGCTTCAAGCTATCAATTCAGTTGTAAGAGTACTGACTGTTCAAGCTGATCTTTCCAAAAAGGAAGAAGTAATGAATTTGGCACAAAAAGCCAATGAATTTTCTAAGGTAGATGTCTTGGTGAATAACACGGGGGTATTTCTTCCAGGAGCCATTCATGAAGAGCCAGAAGGCAATTTTGAACTCATGATGGAGACGAATTTATATTCAGCTTATTACCTCGTACGAGCCATTCTTCCTCAAATGATGGAGAGCAAATCAGGGCATGTATTTAGTATGGGATCAATAGCTGGGACGACTGCCTATCCTAATGGAGGTAGTTATGCAATATCCAAATGGGCCATGTTGGGAATGACCAAGTGTCTGCGGGAAGAAATGAAACCATTTGGAATCAAGGTGACATCTATCCTTCCAGGAGCGACCTTTACTGCGAGCTGGGAGGGAGTGGATCTACCCATTGAGCGTTTTATGAAAGCCGAGGATGTAGCTGATACCGTTTGGGCAGCTTATAACCTTTCTCCTGCCTCGGTTGTTGAGGAAATTACCATTCGACCACAACTCGGAGATATCTGATACTATGAACCCAACCATTCAAACTGCGGAGCTAAACTATTGCGACAGCCTCACATCCTATTGCAGACGAAAGACTATTCCGGTGCGTGTAGGCGATGTCATCATCGGTGGAGATAATCCCATCGTGGTCCAATCAATGACCACAGTAGATACTATGGATACCATGGGCTCTGTGGAGCAATGCATCCGAATGATCGAAAGTGGATGTCAACTAATCCGCATTACAGCACCTAGTATCAAGGAAGCTGAAAATCTCAGGAATATTCGAGATGAACTTAGAAGGCGAGGGTACAGCACCCCGTTGGTAGCTGATATTCACTTTACCCCAAATGCAGCGGAAATAGCGGCGGGGATTGTGGAGAAAGTTCGAATCAACCCGGGAAATTATGCCGACAAGAAGAAATTTGAGGTAATCGAATATACCGATGAAAGTTACCAAGAAGAGCTAGCGCGAATCCGAGAGCGTTTTTTGCCTTTGGTGAAAATTTGCAAAGAGAATGGTACAGCTATGCGAATCGGGACTAATCATGGCTCGCTTTCAGATCGGATTATGAGCCGCTATGGCGACACCCCATTGGGGATGGTTGAATCGGCTTTGGAGTTTTTGAGGATTTGTGAGGATGAAAATTATCATGACATCGTGATTTCGATGAAGTCCTCCAATACTCAGGTTATGGTGCAGGCTTATCGCCTGCTTGTGCAAAAGCTAAATGAAGGAGGATTTAAGCCTTACCCACTTCATTTGGGGGTAACAGAAGCAGGAGAGGCTGAAGATGGCCGGATCAAATCGGCCGTGGGAATCGGTACCCTGCTAGAAGATGGTCTTGGCGATACGGTACGAGTTTCTTTGACTGAAGATCCGGAGTTTGAGGCTCCGGTAGCTAAGGCGCTCATTGATCGGTACATTTCAAGATCACCTCATGCTGCGATCGAGCCAATTGAGAAATATCCAATCACTCCTTTTGAGCATACCAAGCGTGAGTCAGCTGAGATTTACAATTTTGGAGGGCAGAATGTGCCTCGGGTGATCACAGATATTTCTCGTATTGACGGGATTACGGAGAAAGAAATGAAGGCAGTTGGTCATTTTTATTTACCCGAACTGGATAAATGGAAAATGAATGATCTCGGATGCGATTTTGTGTATTCAGGAGATCATCCCATTCCTTTTATGTTGCCAAATGGCATGCGGGAGATCCAAAATTTTGCCACTTGGGAAAAGAGCCAAACTAGGGAAAATATCTATCCTAGGTATACCTTTGAAGAGTTTCAATCTGCCCAAGACTTTCATCCTCAATTGAATTTCCTTGAAGTTTTTGATACGCAAGTGTCCGAGGTTATTCCATCAATTCGAAACCGCAAGGATCTTGTACTGATTTTAAAGACGTCCAATGCTCACGGCATGCCGGCACTCAGAAGGGCTTTTGTATCCTTGATGGATCAGCAAATTCAGGTTCCTGTTGTGGTCAAGGTGAGTTATCCAGACCAAACAGCCGATCAAACCATGCTGTATGCAGCGACTGATGTGGGTGGACTTTTGGTAGATGGAATGGGAGACGGGATTCTAATTTCCTTAGAAAAGGAAAAATCACATACCCGAGAAGAGGTTTTAGAGCAAATCAAGCTACACAACAATGTATCTTTTGGCGTACTTCAAGCAGCTAGAACCCGAATGTCCAAGACCGAGTATATTTCCTGTCCCTCCTGCGGTAGAACGCTTTTTGACCTTCAGGAAACAACGGCTATGATCAGAAAACGCACTGACCATTTAAAAGGCGTAAAAATCGGAATCATGGGTTGCATCGTCAATGGTCCCGGTGAAATGGCAGATGCGGATTATGGCTACGTGGGTTCAGGAAAAGGAAAGATCACTTTGTACAAAGGGAAAGAAGTGATCAAGCGTTCGGTGCCATCGGAAAAGGCTGTTGATGAGCTGATTGAGATCATCCGGGAAGATGGGATGTGGTCCGAACCTGAGGCTATTTAAAAACCTTTGATTTTAGCCAAAATTGTAAACTATTCTGAATCTGGACCTGTTCTAAGACAAAATTGAAAAAATGGCCGAAAAAAATAAAGTAAAGGAGTTTTTTAAGCTTGGTGAAGTGGGTAATTACTTCATTCGGGTTTTTAAAAAACCAGATCCTAATCAAAAATCCAATTTCAACTTGAGAATTATGCATGGAATCAATAAGATTTCTATCCTCATTTTCCTCTTCGCAATCATCTTCTGGACGATCAAGCGACTGATGTAAGTTGTTTATTTAAATTCAAAAATCTTAAATCAAAAGCCCCCAATTAGTAGCTAATACTTCTTGGGGGCTATTTATTTAACCTGCAACTAAACTCGCGATTGGTGCAGAGGCCGGGAGGGTAAAAATTACCACTCCCGAATTCCTCTGACTTGAAGAAACTAAACTGAATTTACCAGCACTCGAAAATCAAATCAATTCTATTTACGGGAGCTGACTTAGCAAAAGCTGAAATTTTTAATGAAAAGATTTTATCTTATCCATAAGATTCAATCTAGGAAATATGCGAGTGCCACAAATAGTTGCTTTTTTGGCTTTAATGCTGGTTTTTGAGCAGTCGATTGCTCAGAAAAAAGACTTAAATATTTTAATTATTCATGTCGATGATCTGGGTGCTTCAGATTTAGGTGTTTATGGAAGTGATTTCTACGAGACACCTAACTTAGACCAACTTGCTGCCGAGGGGATGCTTTTTACTCAGTCTTACGCAGCAGCAGCAATTTGCTCACCAAGCCGGGCTGCATTACTTACCGGCAAGTATCCGGCGAGATTGGGGATTACCGATTGGATCCGTGCAAAATTCCAAGGTAATACGACTTCTGGTAAACCGGGAGAATATGAGGTATTCGAGGATAAACCGATGAAGACTCCAAAAATACAGGGCCATCTCCCTCTTGAGGAAGTGACTCTTCCTGAGCGTCTACAATCCATGGGTTTTAGCACATTGCATGTTGGGAAGTGGCATTTGGGTGAAGAAGGGTTCCACCCTGAAGACCAGGGTTTTGATATCAATATCGGGGGAAATGATTTGGGACAGCCTCCCAGTTACTTCGATCCTTATATTTCATCAAATCCAAACCCGGATTATGTGATTAAAAACCTGCCAGCAAGACAGTCAGGAGAGTTTTTGACCGATCGAGAAGGAAGTGAGATCATCGATTTCATCCAAAACAAAAAAGGAAGATTTTTTATTCACTGGGCGCCGTATGCGGTTCATACGCCGATAATGGGGCCAGAAGATTTGGTGAAGAAATATCAAAATAAACAACCCGGCGTACAGCGAAACCCAACTTACGCGGCTTTGATCGAAAACTTGGATCAAAATGTGGGTAAAGTTATTGATAAGTTAGACCAATTGGACCTTCGTGAAAGCACCCTGATAATTTTTACTTCAGATAATGGAGGTCTGGTAGGTAACCCGGATAATCCCGTCACGGTCAATCTTGGCCTTCGATCATTTAAGGGATATCCCTATGAAGGAGGGATACGGGTTCCTACTATTGTTTCCTTACCAGGTCAAATTCCTGTCGGGGCATCCTCAGACGTACCAATAATTACTACGGACTGGCTTCCAACCATTTTGGATTTTCTGGAAACGGATTCTAATGGGGGAGATGGCCAGTCACTTAAATCGATTTTGCTCGATCAAGGTCAATTGCCAGAGCGGGATTTCTTTTGGCATTTCCCTCATTATCGGGGGGCTGATGTCTTACCCTATTCTATTATTCGCTCAGGGAATTATAAAATGATTTATTATTTCGATGGAGAAGGGGTAGAGCTTTTTGACTTGGCAAATGATCCTATGGAACAAACTAATTTAACTAATCAGCTGCCTTTCGTGGTGGCAAAACTCAAAGCCAAACTGAAAAACTGGTGGGAGGAGACGGGTGTGAGGCTGCCAGTATTGAAATAAAATTTAAATCAGCCATGAAAAATATGAAGAAAACAGTCCTTGTATTGGGTGGAGGTGGATTTATCGGAGGACACCTGGCAAAAAGATTGAAAGAAGAAGGCAATTATGTCCTTGTCTGTGACCTCAAATTCCACGAATATTTTGATCCTGAACAAATTGCTGACGAATATCAAATTCTGGACCTTACCGATCCTCTACATGTCGAAAAAGCTATTCCTCAAGATTGCGATGAGGTGTACCAACTCGCAGCCGATATGGGAGGTGCCGAGTATCTTTTTTCGGGTTTGAATGATGCGAATGTAATGAGTTCCTCTGCTTTGATCAATCTCCATGTGGTGCGTGAGTGTGTAAAAAAAGGAGTGAAAAAGGTGTTTTTTTCTTCCTCGGCCTGTGTATATCCCCTTTTCAACCAAGAAAATCCAGCACACCCGAATTGCGAGGAGTCCACGGTTTATCCTGCATTGCCGGATTCCGAATATGGATGGGAAAAGCTCTTCAGTGAGAGGCTTTTTCTCACTTTTCATCGAAATCACGGACTAGAGGTACGAATTGCTCGTTTCCACAACATTTTTGGTCCTTTCGGTACTTGGAAAGGTGGCAAAGAAAAAGTGCCGGCTGCAATGCTTCGCAAGGTCATTGAAGCTCCTGATGAAGGTGAAATCGAGGTTTGGGGAGATGGAAATCAGACTCGTTCTTTTCTTTATGTGAGGGATTGTGTAGATGCTGTTTTGGCGCTTATGGGGAGCGAGTTTCCAGGGCCCGTCAATATCGGTTCGGAAGAGTTGGTCTCCATCAATCAGCTTGCAGCAATGGCCATAGAACTGTCAGGAAAAAATCTCCAAATCAGGAATCTTCAAGGCCAAGATTTTTTCAACAAATATGGATTTTCTTGTCCTTTGGGGGTAATGGGGCGAAATTCAGACAATCGGCTTTTTGAGCAAAAGATAAGAAAGACCAATTTTACCCCCTTGATCAAAGGATTGACTGAGACTTTCCATTGGATCGAGAGTCAAGTGGTAAATGAAAGTAGTCTGGTTAAATGAAGGCCAAAACACTGGTCGTTATTTTGGGACAGGCGAGGGCTGACAAGCTTACCTGGTATTCTTTCAAAAAAAACGTATTAGATATCCTCGAGGCAGACCTAGCACTTTGCATAGGAGAATCTCCTGAAAACACATCTGCCAATAAGTTTTGGGCCCATGCTACTTACAGATGGGAGGTGCCTGAGTACATGGATTTCGGTGATGGATTTGATCAGGTCCAGCTTGATAGGTATGGGGAAATCACCGAATGGAGACAAGTATTGAACGTACCAGATCAATGGCTAGGGGGAATTATGGGGGAAAATGAACAACCAGGAAGTGCCGGGATTTTGGTTTTCCTGAAAGCTAAGCTTTTGGAATTTCTGGAACAGGAGGAAATAAGGAAGAAGTACGATCGATATGTAATCACGCGGTCTGATTTTATCTGGGAGGTGCCGCATCCCAAGTTGAATCGAATGGATTCGGACAAAATTTGGATTCCGTATGGAGAGTTTTATTGGGGAGTGACCGACCGGCACGTGGTATTGTCATCCAATTATCTTCGACCCTATCTGGATTTGATTGGCCCGATTTTAAGTGAACCGGATCAGCTAATTCGGCACATGCAAACCTATAATCCAAAGCCTAACTGGAATCATGAACAGTATATTTTGTTTCGGCTTAGAAGTCAGGGGTTGGAGAAAAAGATCAGATTTCTACCTTATATGATGTATTCCGTGAGGGAGGAGACAACACCTACAAGGTGGGCGGAAGGAGAATTCGATCAAGAGTTAGGTTTTTTGGTCAAGTATCCTTCAGAGAAGATCCGTGCCAGACTCACCCGTAAATATCTGATCAAAAAATCAGGTGAAGTGGTGTTGATGCCTGATTTTTTATTTCGTTGGGTTCTCAAAGGGCTCTTTTCAATGAAAGTGAGAGGTTGGATACCTTGAGGTTGGGAGGTTGAGTTTAAGATTATAATTACTCTGCAGTAGGATTTGCGATCTGAAAAAATGCTCCACACACAAACTTATCCATGCACATTTAGAATCTGTATTTTCGGTTATCCTGCAGTTTAATGTTTTATGTGAATCATAGGGATAAATGTATCCATGCCGTGGATATTGAGAAAGTCATCTTAACTGCAACCCTGATTTAAAATTAACATTCGATCAGTGATGTCGTTGGCATTTCCCCCATTATCGAGGGGCTGACGTCTTACCCTATTCCATAATTCGCTCAGGGGATTATAAAATGATTTATTATTTCGATGGAAAAACGGTAGAGCTTTTTGATTTAGTTTCTGTTCCACAAGAAAAAGAAAATCTAGCCAATCAGTTACCTTTTTTGGTTTCAGAGATGAAAATCAAGTTGGAGCGATGGTGGGAGAAGACAAATTCAAGATTGCCGGTTTTGAAGGAGAATTGATCAGAGGGTTGGTTTTGAAAAGGTCAAAAAGGAAAAATGATTTTTGAGCAAAGAATAAATATTCTGATTTGACGTGCCGGACGGTCAAAAGTACTATTGATTGTCCACTAGGGGCTCTTTTGGGTTAGGATTTCACCCAATCAATAGTGTACTGATGAATCCAAACAGAGGGGATTTGATGTATTTATGATAATTATTGATTTGAATTTTAGGAATCTTAGCATGAATAATTTTTTGTTTCAGGAAAAAAATGAAATTTTAGCGTCGAGTTAGAGAGTTATTGGAATTTTAGAAATGGGATATTCCTTCCGCTCGTGTAAAAATTTACGAATTCGAGTCAAAAAGCCTGAATATTTCACAAAAATCTAAAAGACCCCATTGTTTTTTGAATTCAAAAAATGATAACTTTAAAACTCGATTTTAGTCTAGAAACCATTTAACCTTTATCAAAAGTCTATTTAAAAATCACATTATGAGAAAGTTAATCGCTTTGTTCATGCTTGCAGGAATCCTGTTCGCACCTGTATTCGCAATCGCACAAGATTCTCCCACAGTAGTTGACGACGAGATCGTAGCTGAGGAGCAGAGTTTTCACCAAGTCGTTAAAGAGAAGTTTATCGAAGGAGACCCTGTCTTTATGACGCCAGTTTTGGTTTGTCTTATTTTGGGACTTGCTGTAGCGTTAGAAAGAATCATTACCCTCAATCTATCTACTACTAACACCAAGAAGCTTTTGGCAAAGGTAGAAGATGCGCTAGCTTCGGGAGGAATTGAAGCAGCCAAGGATGTTACTAAGAGCACAAAAGGCCCGGTTGCTTCCATCTTTACTCAAGGTCTGATGAGATACTCAGAAGGCATCGAGATGGTGGAGAAGTCAATCATCGCCTACGGTTCCGTGGAAATGGGTCGTTTGGAAAAAGGTCTAGTATGGATCTCCCTATTCATCTCCTTGGCTCCAATGCTTGGTTTCATGGGTACGGTAATCGGTATGATTGGTGCATTCGACTCTATCGAAGCAGCCGGTGATATCTCTCCATCCCTAGTAGCAGGTGGTATTAAAATCGCCCTTTTGACAACCGTAGCCGGTTTGATCGTGGCGATTATTCTTCAATTGTTCTACAACTATTGCGTAGCAAAAATCGATTCTTTGGTGAACGATATGGAAGATGCATCCATCTCCTTGGTGGATATCCTAGTGAAGCACAAACTGACCGGAAAGTAATCCGTCGTTTTGCAGCATTTTCTAATTAAATCCTAAACCCCAAAGAAGAAACAATTATGGATACTTATGACATTTTACTTTATGCTGGATACCTTCTAGTAGCTGTCGGGGCTTTATTTGCGGTCGTTATGCCACTAATTAAGTCTCTGGATAATCCAAAATCTTTGCTGAAAACTGTGGTTGGCATCGTTGGAATCGTGATATTATTCTTTATCGCGTACTCGATTTCCAGCAATGAGGTTCTTCCAAAGTTTGAGGCAGATCCGTTTAACCTTACTCCGACAGGTTCACAATTCGTAGGTGGTATGTTGATTACTACATACGTATTGGCGATTATAGCATTGGTAGGAATTGTATTTACGGAACTCAATAAAGCTATCAAATAATTATGGCTAAAAGTAAAAGTAGAATGAGTCAGGAAGTCAATGCAGGTTCTATGGCAGATATTGCCTTCCTGCTTCTGATTTTCTTTCTCGTGACCACGACGATCGCTTCGGACAAAGGTATCTTAAACGTACTGCCTCCGAAGTTGGATCCGAATAATCCGCCGCCAGAAATTGATAAAAACGAACGAAATATCTTTACCATTCTAGTCAATGCAAATGATGACTTATTGGTAGAGGGGGAATATCGTGAGTCTGCCGATGGATTGGATGAAGATATCAAAGCCTTTGTGTTGAATTTCGGAGCGCCAGATGAAGATGCGCAAGCAATATTCAACTCGCTTCCGCAATCACTCCGGGCAGAAGCTAGACGTGATCCAGAGTCTTCTGACCATCCTGGAGAAGCTGTTGTCTCTATCAAGACTAACCGAGGAACATCCTACGAGAAGTACTTGGAAGTATTTGATTTGGCTAAGAAAGCTTACTTTGACATCTATGCAGAGCGAGTAAATCTCGAAACTGCTGAATATCGAGCACTTCCTGGAAACGATGATGCTGAAAAAGCTTTAATAGAAAAAGGGAAAGAAGGTATTCCAATGGCGATTTCTATTGCAGAACCTGATAAAATTGGAAGTTGATATGGGAAAGTTTAAGAAAAAAACCAAAACATCGGAGAACATCCCTACTTCAGCCCTTCCTGATATTATCTTCATGCTGTTGTTCTTCTTCATGGTGACGACTGTATTGAGAGAGCAGGAAATCTTGGTAGAGCAAAAGATCCCTCAGGCTACACAGCTTCAGAAGCTTCAGAAGAAAACTCTTATCTCATATGTGTATATTGGTAAGCCAAAAAACACAGCCTTGTATGGTTCTGAACCAAGAGTGCAAGCTAATGATGCTCTTTTGACCCCAGCAGATATTGTACAGTGGGTTAATAGAGAGCGTGATGCCTTGCCAGAAGCAGATAGAGGAATGATTACAATCTCTATGAAGGTAGATAAGGACGTGAAAATGGGTCCAATCTCTGATGTTCAGACAGAACTCAGGGAAGCAGATGCAAGACGAGTTCTTTACGCCTCAGTAGGAAAAGTTGTGAATAATTAATTTAGAAATACTTTAAAAATTAAAGCTATCTCCCCAAAGAGATAGCTTTTTTTCTATAATGGTAGTCCTGATAAAAAATAAGCGGCAAGTTCAAAATGCCTGGGCCATGTATGATTGGGCAAATTCGGTATATAGCCTAGTCATTACATCTACCATTTTTCCAGTTTATTACAATTCCGTTACAAAGGGGATTGACGGATCAGAACTTGTTTCATTTTTTGGATTTGAAATCATCAATACGGTTCTGTATTCGTATTCTATATCTTTTTCCTTTCTAGTTATAGCTTTGATCTCTCCTATTCTATCTGGTATTGCCGATAGTAGTGGGAAGAAACTCGAATTCATGAAGTTTTTTGCCTATCTAGGTTCTGTTGCCTGTGTAGGTCTTTTCTTTTTTGAGGGAGATAATTTGGAATGGGGAATTATCTGTAGTGTAACAGCAAGTGTTGGTTATGCGGGAAGTATTGTGTTTTATAATGCTTTTCTTCCTGAGATATCAAAAGAGGATGAATATGATTTACTAAGTGCCAAAGGGTTTGCCCTCGGATATATTGGAAGTGTGGTGCTCTTGGTAGTGAACCTTTTAATGATTCAAATGCCTCATCTTTTTGGTATTCCTGAAGGCGGAATGGCGGCCAGGATTTCCTTTTTGATTACTGGAATTTGGTGGGCTGGTTTCTCTCAAATCCCTTTCAGATACCTACCTAAGAATCCTTATAATAAGGAGATAAAGAGAGAACTTTTTTTCACCGGTTACCGAGAAATAAGAAAAGTTTTTCGAATTATTAATACGATGCCATTTACCCAAAGATTCTTGGCGTCTTTCTTTTTTTATTCCATGGGAGTGCAAACGGTTATGTACCTTGCAGCAACTTTTGGGGATAAGGAATTAGGGCTTCCTGGTGATCAATTGATTATTACCATTCTCATTATCCAATTCGTGGCTATTATTGGTAGCTACCTTTTCGCTTTTATCTCAAAGAAATTTGGAAACAAAACCAGCCTTATCATCATGGTTCTAATTTGGACGATGATTTGTGCTGCAGCATACTATGTTTACAATGTATATGAGTTTTTCGCTTTGGCCTTTGTGGTCGGTCTTGTGATGGGTGGGATCCAATCCCTTTCTAGATCTACCTATTCAAAATTGATTCCTCAAAACACGACGGATCATGCCAGCTTCTTTAGTTTCTATGATGTCACTGAAAAAATGGCCATTGTTATCGGTACCTTTTCCTACGGTGCAATCGAACAACTAACGGGAAGCATGCGGAATTCAGCGCTTTCACTTGGAATTTTCTTTCTTGTAGGATTAGGGTTTTTATTTTTAGTTTCTATTCCAAAACGTGAATTGGCTGTAAAAACAGAGGAGGTTTTATGATACGGATTCTTAAAGGAGACGCTGTCAGCAAGCTAGACCAGCTGCATTGCAAGATAACTGGGCAATCAAGCTATGAACTGATGGAAACAGCCGTTCGGGGATTTATCCATTGGTTTGAAGAAAAGAAATTTGCTGCTGAAGAAATTTTCATCTATGTCGGCGGTGGAAATAATGGGGGAGATGGCCTTGGAATTGCTAGGCATTTACAGCATAGAAACTATCAGGTAACGGTAGTGCTCTGTTTCAATGATGAAACAGACCTTTCTGCTGATGCCAAAATAAATTTTGACAGGTTGCCAGAAGGTGTAAGCAAAATAAGCTTTGAAGATTTTGACTTTCCCTCCAAAGGTATATTTATAGACGCTTTCTTAGGAGTTGGCCTGAAAGGCAAGTTGAGAGACTCGGCTCTTCCGATAATTGATTCTTGGAATAAGCAACAAGGGGTAAAAATAGCTGTTGATATTCCAAGCGGTCTTTTATCAGAAGGAATCGCAGAAGAAAAGGCTTCGGTAGCAAGGTCAAATTATACGGTCACCTTTGCCTTTCCGAAGCTTTCCTTGCTTTTTCCCGAAAACGCTCAAGCCGTTGGTGAGTTAGTGTTAGTGGACATTGGAATAGCCGATAGCTTATATCAAGAATTTGAATCAGATTTTTTTTATATCCAGAAGAAGGATATCCCAGAGAGACACAGGCGGTTTCACCGATTCTCGCACAAGGGAGATTTTGGGAGAATATTGCTGGTTGGTGGGAGTTTGGGCAAAATGGGGGCTGTTGTTTTAACTGCAAAAAGTGCACTGCGGACTGGGGCGGGTCTTGTGACTTGTCAAATTGAGGAATCAGAACGTTTTATCATACAAGCCTCCGTTCCTGAAGCCATGGTTATTGGGGAAGATATGAAAGACCTGGATGTCTTTGACGCGGTTGGTATAGGGCCTGGCTGGGGTATAGAAAACCGGAAAAAGCAACTGGAGTTTTTGCTTAAATCCTTTTCAAAGCCGATGGTTTTAGATGCTGATGCTTTGAATGTATTGTCACAAAACCCGGAATTAATGTCACTTCTTCCCAAAAACTCAATTCTTACTCCTCATTTGGGTGAGTTTGAGCGGCTAGTTGGGAGTTGCGTTAATCATCTTGATCGGATGAAGAAAGCTTCAGAACTCGCAAAGAAGTATCAGGTTATTCTTGTGCTGAAAGGGGCAAATACGTTGATAAGCCTTCCTGATGGAAGACAGCTTTTCAATAGTACTGGGACATATTTTATGGCTACTGGCGGGGCTGGAGATGTCTTGACAGGAATGATCACCGCTTTTTTGGGAATGGGTTATGGTTCTGAAAATGCAGCTATCTGCGGAGTTTTTCATCATGGACTGGCAGGTGAATATGCAGGAAAAATCAGATTTCAGGGAACCATAGCATCAGATATTATTGAGCAAATTCCCCGTACTTTTGAATTCGTTGAGAATTCTTAAATATAGTTATGGATATACACTTTCTTACCAGTATAAAAATTGAAGGGCTAAAATCCTGCGAGAATGACCGATTTATGCAGGCATCCGTCATCGGACACCTGACACCTGTCCGCAGCGGCGGATCCGTCTCTCTTAGCAAAGAAAATGAGACTACTGGCATAATTCCGTATATCCACAAATATTATTCTCTCAAAGCAAACTAACCTGGAAATGGATGGGTTTTCGGATAAAGGATTTTTATGAACCGTGAAAAATTGCTGCTTTGGACTTTAGCAGCTATCAATTTTATCCACATTGTGGATTTCATGATCTTGATGCCATTGGGGCCTCAATTGATGAGGCTATTTGAGATATCTCCTAGTGAATTTGGTTTACTGGTATCATCTTACACCTTCAGTGCAGGGATTTCCAGTTTTTTTGGAGCATTTTTTTTAGATCGATTTGATCGTAAGAAAATCCTTTTTTGGGTTTATGTAGGCTTTACGGTTGCGACTTTGGGCTGCGCACTTTCTCCTAGCTATGGAATCCTACTTTTAGCCAGGATCTTGTCCGGATTGTTTGGAGGATTGACTTCGGCCTTGATCTTAGCTATTATCGGTGATGTTGTTCCTGATGCCAGACGGGGAAGAGCTATGGGATTGGTCATGGCGGCCTTTTCGGTAGCTTCTGTGCTAGGGGTTCCGCTTGGACTGTTTTTGGCAGGGCTATCCGATTGGCATACGCCTTTTTTCATCTTGACGGGACTCTCTTTGGTTAGTTTAGGGATGATTTTCCGATTCATTCCCAATATTGCTGATCATCTTGGGCAAGAAGTGCAAAGACCACATCCGCTCGAAGTAGTAAAAAGAGTGACAAGCAATTCTAATCAAATGCGTGCCATTACTTTGTCGGTCATGATGATGTTTGGTCAGTTTATGATTATTCCATTTTTGAGCCCTTACACAGTGGCTAATGTAGGTTTCACTGAATTGCAATTGACTTATATCTACATGGCTGGAGGCGCTTTCACCATCTTTACTTCACCTTGGGTGGGGAAGATGTCTGATAAATATGGAAAACTTAAAGTGTTTACCATTTTCATGTTTCTAAATGTCATCCCTATTGCAGTGATCACCAATCTAGGAGTAACTCCTATCCCTTTTGTATTGATGATTTCGACGATGTTCTTTGTGACTTCCAATGGACGCTATGTGCCTGCTGCTGCCATTATCACGGGTACGGCAAGACCTGAGAATAGAGGTAGTTTTTTGAGTTTCAATTCTGCAGTGCAACAACTTGCCACCGGTCTAGCTTCCCTAATTGCAGGAATGATTATCGGGGAAAATGCCCTTGGTCAGCTTACAAACTTTAACCTAGTGGGTTATATCGCGATTTTCTTCAGTCTCCTTTGTATTCCTCTTGCCCGAAGGGTGAAAGTAGTAAGTTGAAAAAACTCGATTGTTTGAATTGATACAATTATTCGAGATATTAATCTTCTCGGAAATTGTTTCATCGATGGTTGACCAAAGGAATGTTTGCGTGAGATGTGGTGAAGAGCTAAAAGGCGTGTTTTGCTACTCCTGCGGAGAGAAAAAACTCGAAAAGAAAGATAAAAAGCTCAGTCATTTTTTTGAAGAATTGATCGCTTCTGTCTTTGTCGCCGATGGAAAGTTTCTTTCAACGATCAAATTATTGATTACTCGGCCAGGAGAGCTCACTCGGAATTTTGTCATAGGGATTAGGAGAAAATACCTCTCACCACTCCAACTTTTCTTTTTTGCTAACCTCATCTATTTCATATTCCCCATTATCTCTACATTCAACACTTCTCTGGAAGTTCAGATGTATCAATTGCCCTATAGCAGCCAAATTGAAAGGGTTGTAAACACACATCTTGCGAAGAGTGGCGAGAATAAAGAGCTGTTTAAAACGAATTATGAACGAGTTTCAAACTCCAATGGTAAACTCTTACTAATTATTCTAGTCGTATTACAAGGACTGTTTTTGAAGCTGCTATTCTTCAAAAGAGAGGATTTGTACTTGATTGATTTTTTTGCAGGTTCAGCTTATTTCTATGGCTTTTATATTCTATTCGCTTTAGTGCTATTTCCTGCGTTATTTAATCTGGGAGTTGGCTTGTTTTCATTTTCCATTGGAGGTATGATGAATGAGGCGACTTTATCGATCATTTTATTGGCTGTTGTGATTGTCTACATGTATGCTTTAATTAAGGGTGGATACAATACATCCAAAGCAGGAGCAATTTGGAGAAGTTTGCTGCTAGGTGTGTTTCTGATTCCAAGCTTTATCATCTACCGATACGTGCTTTTTTGGGTTACTTTTTGGATGGTGGCCTAATCTTTTTCAAAAAAAATCCCCAACCATTCGGTCGGGGATCTTTGCTGTATTGATTTTTCTTAAAATTCAGCATTTCCTGGTGTCCTAGGGAAGGCAATGACATCCCGGATATTTCCCATTCCTGTGACAAATTGAACCATTCGCTCAAAGCCCAAACCAAAGCCTGCGTGTGGAGTAGAACCGAATCTTCGTGTATCCAAAAACCACCACATTTCATCAGTCGGAATTCCAAGCTCCTCCATTCGGCTGACCAAAAGGTCCATTCGCTCTTCACGCTGAGAACCTCCCACGATTTCTCCTATCCCTGGGAATAGAATGTCCATTGCTGCTACGGTTTTGCCATCTTCATTCTGTCGCATGTAGAAAGACTTGATCTCTTTCGGATAGTCCGTGAGAATCACTGGCTTTTTGAAGTGCTTTTCTACTAAATAGCGCTCATGCTCCGATTGCAAGTCAGCTCCCCATTCATCGATTAGATATTGGAATTTTTTCTTTTGATTAGGCTTAGATCGCTTCAGAATGTCAATAGCCTCAGTGTAGGTGATTCTTACGAAATCATTTTCAGCTACAAACTTCAGCTTTTCGATCAAGCCCATCTCCGAACGCTGATCAGCTGGCTTGGACTTCTCCTCATCCAAGAGGCGACTTTCCAAAAACTTAAGATCTTCCTGGCAATTATCCAGCGCGTAGTTGATCAAATATTTCAAGAAATCTTCTGCCAAATCAGCATTGTCTTCTGCGTCATAGAAAGCCATCTCCGGCTCAATCATCCAGAATTCAGCCAAATGCCGGGTGGTATTGGAGTTTTCAGCTCGGAAAGTAGGTCCGAAAGTATAAATCTCAGAAAGTGCCAATGCAGCCAATTCTCCTTCAAGCTGACCGGATACCGTCAGGTTTGCTTCTCTTTCGAAGAAATCCTGCTTAAAATCAACAGACCCGTCTTCAGTTTTAGGAGGATTACCGATATCCAAGGTAGTCACCTTGAAAGTCTCACCGGCCCCTTCCGCATCAGAGGCTGTAATAATCGGGGTATGGATGTAGAAGAATCCTTTATCATTAAAGTACTGATGAACGGCAAAAGCCAAAGCATGTCTCACTCGAAAAACAGCCCCAAAAGTATTGGTGCGCATTCTCAGGTGGGCGATCTCTCTTAGAAACTCCAAGGAATGCTTTTTCGGTTGAAGCGGGTATTTTTCAGGATCTGCTTCCCCGAGCACTTCAATGCTGTTTGCATGAAGTTCAGAAGTCTGTCCCGAACCTTGAGACTCGACCACGATGCCCGATATTTTAAGACATGCACCTGTCGCACATTTTTTTAATATTTCCTCCGAAATCTGATTTGGATCTGCTACTACCTGATAGTTGGTGATGATGGATCCATCATTCAGAGCGATGAAAGACACATTTTTATTGCTTCTTCGGGTACGTACCCAGCCCATGATTGTGACTGATTCTCCGATCGGACTCTGCTCCAATAAGGTTTTGATTTTGACCCGTTTGTTGAATGCCATGTTTGTGAATTTTGAGTTTTTACTTAAAAAGTGAAGCCCTTTTAAGTGGTTTGCAAAAAAACGATTAAATAAGCTTTTTATCAAAAATTTGCTCCTTTTTCCTAACTTTGAATTCAAGGCTTTTTCACTTGAAAAGGCTTTTTTTAGACCCAGATAAAAGGTTTTAGTCCGTTCAAATGCAGAAGTTACACCTCAGTCAGTCACTCTCTCAGAAGCTTTCACCTCAGCAGATTCAATTTATCAAACTGCTACAGGTACCTACTGCTGAACTCGATGCTCGTATCGAGGAGGAGTTGGAGATCAATCCTGCCCTGGAAGAGGGGAAGGAAGAAAAGGAGGATGCAGCTGCTGATGAGGATTTTGAGGACTCTTATGAAGAGGATCTCGGTGTGGATGATCGGGACATCAACTTGGATGATTACCTCGATGATGAGTACAGTGGGTATAAAATGCAGGGAGATGGAAATTACAATCCAGATGAAGAGGATCGGGAAATGCCGATTTCATCCCAATCTTCCCTTCATGAGCAATTAATTCAGCAACTGAACTTCCTCAGACTGGATGATAGGCAGCGAATCATCGGTCAGCAATTGATAGGAAGCATCGAGAATGACGGATATATCCGAAGAGACTTGGAAGCTATCATCAATGACCTTGCTTTCAGTCAGAATATTGAAACCGATATCGATGAACTGGAAGAAATATTGATAAAAATTCAAAATTTTGATCCTGCTGGGATTGCTGCCCGCAACCTTCAAGAGTGTTTGCTGATTCAGTTGGAGCGCAAGGAGCATCCCGATGACCCGGTGGTGCAGCATGCCATTCGGATTTTGCATGATTGCTTCGATGAGTTTACCAAGAAACATTACTCCAAAATCCAGCGGAAATGCGATCTCACTGAGGAGGAAACGAAAGAAGCGGTACATCTAATTACGCACCTAAACCCCAAACCCGGAGGAACTTCGGATGGTTTGGTACGGACTCAATACATTATTCCTGATTTCATATTGGTCAATAATGGCGGAAAACTTGAAGTCAGTCTCAATTCTAAAAATGCTCCTGAGCTTCGAATATCCCGGTCTTATGCCGAGATGTTTGACGCTTATGATAAGTCCGACAAAAAGGATAAAAAGCTAAAGGAAACGGTCTCTTTTGTCAAGCAGAAACTGGATGCAGCGAAGTGGTTTATAGATGCGATTAAGCAGCGGCAAAATACGCTTCTTCGGACCATGCATGCGATTATTGACTATCAAAAGGAATTTTTTGTTGATGGTGACGAAACAAATCTGCGTCCAATGATTTTAAAGGATATAGCAGAGCGAATTGATATGGATATTTCTACCGTTTCCCGAGTAGCGAACAGCAAGGCTGTCCAGACAGAATTTGGGGTATATCCATTGAAGTACTTTTTCTCTGAAGGGATATCGACAGACAGTGGGGAAGATGTCAGCAATCGGGAGGTGAAGTCAGTCCTTCAGACCATGGTGGATGAGGAAGATAAGCGAAAGCCGCTTTCCGATGACAAGTTGGTCAAAATGCTGAATCAAAAAGGATATAATATTGCCAGAAGAACCGTAGCGAAGTATCGAGAGCAGCTGCAAATTCCTGTGGCCAGACTTAGAAAAGAATTATAGTGGAGAGAGCGATAGCCCTGGTCATTTCCATCGTATTTCAACCTTTGATTGTACCTACCCTGGTTTTTGGGTTGATCTTATTTGGAGTGCCTGAGGCGAGCAGTGTTCCTGCCTCCTTCAAGTTGAGGATTTTTTACTTGATTGTCTTGTCCACCTTGGTGATTCCTATGCTCACCATTTTTGGGTTGAGGCTCAGTGGAACAGTCAAAAGTTTGCACATGCATACGATAAAAGATCGTGCGATTCCTTTTTCTGTAACTACCGTTTATTTTTTAATGACCGTATATTTCATGTCCAAGATCAATGAATTGGACCCTATTCTTTGGCAGTCACTAGGGGTGATCGCCTTAGTAGTATTGGTTTTGACCGTGGTCACATTTTTCTGGAAAATGTCTGCTCATATGACCGGTATTGGAGGCTTGGTGGCGATAGTGGTCGTGTTAGGTTTGAAGTTCACTAACTTCCAAGTGCTATACCCATTGCTCCTATCTTTGCTTTTGTCGGGGGTTGTAGGGTCTTCGAGACTGTATTTGGATGCTCATAAGCCCGTTGAAATTTACACTGGATTTATTTTCGGTTTTTTAGCCTGTTTCGTAGGGTTTCTGTGGGTATGGGCATAAAAAAACCGGGATAAACCCGGTTTGAAATTAGAAAAGATTGACGGCCACTCCGAAGCTTATTTGTTGTGCTTCGTTATTGCCGGGACCTTGATTTTGTTGGAACATTCGGTTTAGGCCAAAATAACTCCATGCATAAAAGCCAGGTGAACCAGCCTTCAGCGTAATTCCATACCTGATTTGTTCGAATCCGTAGTTTTGTGAGTCTTTTACCTTTCTGGTGAGTCCATTCTCGTCTTCATAGGTGATTTTGCTGTGCGCATTGTAAAGAATTCCGACTTTGCCTCCGACCGATACGCGAAAGCCTCTTGAGTAGTTGGCTTTGTTAAAATGGTAGGTGAAATCTAGAGGAACATCAAAGTAACTTAGAGCAAAAGTGTTTTTGTTGACTTGGATGTTTTCCCCAAAGACTTCGGTCAGATCTAAGAGTTGGCTTGACTCAGGACCTTTTTCAGGATCATTAAACAGGTTTCTGTCATCTTGAAAGGCTAATTTATCTGTGCCAATACCAAAACCAGGATTGAAAGTGACTCCAGAATTTTCCCCAAAAATGCGAAAAGGGTGCTGATAGTAAATGTTGAATGTCTTAGAACCAAAAAACCGGGTGCTCAAATCAGCAGGGCGATTGTTTAGCAGGTTAAATCCAAACTCAAGAACAAGATCCGAAGGAATATTAGGCCTTCCCCCAATTGGGACTTTAGGGCCTGTTTTTTCTTGTGCCTGTGCGGTAAAGATCAGTGATAGGGCGAATAATAATCCGAGTATTTTTTTCATCAAAATGCTATTATAATCATACTAGTGCGGGCAAAAATAGAAAATCCCTAAGGATTAATCCTGATTTTGTCCTTAATAATTCTTAAGTATCGCCGAAGATAAGTTGAGATATTTTTAAAAAACCTCGATCATGTTGTTTGGATAAAATCCATTTACTCGTACCTTTGCATTCGCTTTCGGCCTCGTAGCTCAACTGAATAGAGCACCTGATTACGGCTCAGGAGGTTTCAGGTTTGAATCCTGACGAGGTCACTACCAAGCTCAACCATTTAGGTTGAGCTTTTTTTATTTAAAAAAGCTTCTTTTCTGAAAGTGAAGCTATATTAAAGAATCTGATTCTTTTGATAGCAGCTTTTTTTTTGGTGATGATTGAGTTACTTTGGATTCGAAATAGAGACCCAATGAAAGTCGGTAGAATTTTAGCAGGTGTATTCTTTGTTCTTGTACTCAACTCATGCGAGAGCTGGTTTCAGGATATTGGTTTGAAAGACATCAAAAGGGTAGATGGACCATGTACCATTACCCTGAAAGATGGAACCGTAATTGAAACACCGTATAGCTTGGAAATAAGCATTCGGACTGAGGCGATTACCTATCGGGATGAAGACCGGAAACTATGGACGGTCTTCCGAGAGGAATATGAAAGTTATGCTTGTCAGGAATAAAAAAAGCAGCCCGAAGGCTGCTTTAATTTTTTAATGGGCTCCTGCGGCGCTGACTGCAGGTTTGCTTCCTTTTTGCCAAATAAATAGGATGATAAATAGGACTATCAAAATTGCAGGGAACATGGTGAGTTTCAACAAGGTTTCCTGACCCGTGGCAAGTTCAAGTTCTGCACCGGCTAGTCCTTCGGCAAGGTTGGTTGCTCTCGCCGAATCAATCCAGCCCCCGATAATAGGCTGCCAGATCGCAGTAGAAAACATTCCTACACCTCCGATGATGGACATACCGAGTGCGCCACTTAATGGGACTCGCTGAGCAACTGCTCCAACCATCACTGGCCAGAAATAAGCTACACCTAGCGCAAAAATAACAGCTGCTACATAGGCCATTGGACCTGTGACAGTACTGAAAAGGTATGTTCCAATCACCGCAAGAATGGCACCTGAAAGCAAAACTCCTGTTTGTCCCAATTTACCCACCACTGGACCGGCAAAGAATCTAGCGACAGCCATTACACCCGTTGTCAAAGCTAGGATAAGCATTCCGCTAGCTCCTGAACTGTCCAATACTACATTTGCCCATTGCTGAGTACCAAATTCTGTGATAGCAGTAATAGACATACAAATAAACAGGAATATGTAAAGCGGGCTGATCATTGCTTTGACATTGCTTGAGATAGAAGTAACTCCTTCTACAGAAGGCTTTGGGAATGCTTTTCCAAAGAAAAGAACCGCATAAGCGATGGTTGGGATCATCATCACCCAAATCTGAGGCTGCCAGCCAAGACCCGCGTCAGTCATAAACTTAGAAATCAATGATCCTAAAACGATTCCTCCCGGGAACCACATGTGGAATCGATTGAGCATTTTATTCATTTTTACACCGGTGTACATATCCGCTATCATTGGATTACAAGCAGCTTCAGTACAACCATTTCCAAACCCGATAAATAGGGTGGAAATCAGCAATGTGGTATATCCCCCAGCAAACAAGGTCATTAGAATTCCTAGAGTATGAGTGACAAAAGCGATATTCATGATCATTTTTGGTCCCACTTTATGATAAAAAAGGCCCCCTAAGATCATGGATATCGGAAAGCCTAAGAACCACATGGAATTGATAAAGCCCAGTTGCTCAGCACTAAGCCCAAAGTCCTCACCCAGTTGGGGGAGAATTCCAGCTCGGATAGCAAAGGTAAATGCCGTAGTAATCAAAGCCAGACAGCTGGCATTGAAAAGGGCGGTTCGATTGATAGCTTGTGACATAGATATAGGTTTTTTGGATTAAGGTTGATAATGCATTCGATTGCAGGCCATCAAAATAGGAAAAATATCGGACTCGAACTTTTCCGATAATAAAAAAATACTCCCTACTCTATTACAATTAGCGACCCAATCACCTTTTCTTCGAATCCATAGATCGGGTTTCGAAGAATAAGAACCACAGTAAGGGTTCCGATAGAAACTTTTTCTCCTCTTATAGTTGTCCCAGACCAATTGAAAAATGGGGATTCTACAGGGATCTCTTTCGACTCTTCATGGTAGATCAGCTCTCCAATTCTATTGTAAATGAAAAGCTCTGCTTCCGTAACGCCTTCACTTACTAGTACTCTGAAATCCCGATTTGAATCACCAAGAACCATAGCATTGGGCATGATCACACTGAAGTTGCAGGCATCAAATGTTCTGAATTCCCCGACAAACAGGCAACCATCAATAGTCACAACTTCAAGTTGATAAGTTCCCACTTGAGTAGGCTTATAGATAGGAGCTGTGGAAACTAGATCACCTTCAAAATACCAAGCATATTCTTTGAAAGAACCGGGGTTGATACCAGGAAGTGTATTTTCCTTTGAACAGATCGCATAAGTGTCTTCCAGCTCAGGTCCGGAGATTAAAGTGGATACGCTCACTTCAATGAAGTTTCTTCCTATTTCGCAGCCAATATCATTAAATACAACAGCCTCATAGCTTCCTGCTCTATCCACTGTCAATTCGTAAAGACCACTGTACTGAGGCAAATCCTCACGATTGTCATTTAAGTCGAAGAAAATCCATTCAATCCGGTCGACCTCATCCTCATCGGTTGTTAGAGTAATCACCGCTGTGGCTGGATCAGGACAAATTTTGGTTGCTTCCAATTCTACTGGAACCGAAAGTACCGGTGGGTCTACACTAAATGGGATTGGTTCGATTTCACAAAATCCACTTGCTAGTGGTTGGACAGCTAAGGTGTAATTACCTACCGCAGTTGGATAGAACAATTCGCCTCGACCCACGATTTCTCCATCCTCATTGAGCCAACGAATCGAGGTCTGAGCAATATCCAGGTCTTCGACTGTAGCTCTATATACCTGATTTCCAAAACAATCCTCTTCGAAAAGCTCCAAGTCAAAATTGATTTTTTGATTAAGGCTTGCCTCGAAAGTCACCTCCCTTGGACAGTTCCCGTTATTTTGATTTGACTCGCCTAAAAGGGTATAGGTCCCGGATTTATTCAGTAGAAAGGATTCCCCTGAGCCTGCTGTAAAAATATTACCCTCCGGATCCTGAAGTGTAAAAATCAAATCCTCCGAGGTTTCCGGGGTAAATTCAAATTCCTCGCAAATAGCAATTGTACCAGGATTACTGAAGGATACCTGAGGCTGACGATCAATAGTGATTTGCTCGACTGGATAGGTACAGCCATCTACCTTTAGTTCCACTAGATAGGTTCCGCTGGATAGATTGAGCTCTAGGCTGGATTGATCTTGGATTTCTCCTGCGGCAACTTCACCAGTGCCAAGTGCCATAATTCTAAAGTCCCCATTTACTTCACCTTGGGCAAATTCGAGTCTAAGTTTGCCAGGGATTACTCCTCTCTCTCCGCAACTCTCGGGTTCGACTTGATAGCTTGGCTCCTGAATAGTAGGTGTATTTCCATCTACAATAGGAGGCTCTTTGGTTTCGAGGTTTAGAAGTGTACTAAACTTGCAACCATTGCTGTAGGCAAGTATGGTGTAGATTTGAGGATCAAGATTGCTTAAAATAAATGAAGACCCTGAGGAGAGACCTACATTGAGATAGTCTCTTTCTACCACACGAATCGAATCAAGGTCACTAAGAGCTGCAATTTCAAATGATCCGTTTGGTTCGACACAATTATCAGGTTTTTCTAGCACAGTTGCTTCCAGGTCCGGTGCTTCCCTTACTTCGAAATTTATTCTTCGCTCTGACCTACAATCAGGGTATCGCTCATCAATTGCGGAGAAAATTGCCGTATAAATGCCGGGTTCCTCTATTTCGCTTGACGGCAATGAAACCTCAAAGGCAGAGCCCAAGGCTTCAGGATTAGAACCTCCAGGCTTGATTAAAAACCAATCTCCAGGAAGAGGTGTGTCTGTAGAAAGTGTCTGGGACTCCCCTTGACAAAGTGAACTCTTGCCAAGTTGGAGCTCGAAATCCAATGAAGGCCCTGCATATGTTGAACCATTGATCAAACATTCTGCTGCGCCTGTACTTGAAACTTGGAAAAGCTCTACTTTATAAAACCCCTCCCGACTTACTAAAATGGTGTTTTGATTGCCAATGATATTATCTCCCAAATCCCTCCAAATAAAAGTGAACTCATTTAGATTAGGTGTTTCAGGATCAATAGCGGTAAGCTCGACTGGATTATTTCCACAAATGAGATAGTCGGGGAGCAATTCCAATTCAGGGCCTTTCTGAACAACCACAGTCTGACTTTCCTCATAAATAATTTGTGTGGCACGCCGAACCCGAAGGGATACTCGATGGGTTCCGGTTTGATTGAAAGCGATTTTTACCGTCTCAAAAGCTGCTCCACCTCCCGTAAGATTGAAAATTTCATTCCCACTTGGATCAGTGGCTATCCAAGTATACACATCTCCAGGATCTCCACCAGCGCTGAAATTGCCTATCACCCCTCCAAAAACAATGCATAGTGTCTCTGGACCAATCAGTTGAGGATCAGCAAATTCAGAATAAGGTAAGGGAGAATTTGGATCGAGGTTTTTATTTTGGCCAAAAGGAGAAAAGGCCAAAAACAAAATCATCGTTCCAAGTATTCGGTTCCCAATCTTCCAAAGAGGAAATTGAGCCTTGGCTTGCACGGATAATCTTTTTAGGGTGAGGGGCAAAATTAGGGCCTTTTGCCGGATCTATGTATAGATTACTTTCCAATTCAAAAAATGAGCCAAGTCTTTCATTTTTTTGATGATATTCAGTCGATTACCATCAATGAGCCTAATTGAGTTTTATTGATATTTTTTTCATAATTCACCAGATTGATTCGAATACTATAAGCACCATTCGGTATTTTTTCTCCTCTGTAAGTTCCGTCCCAAAGACAGGTTGACTCCTCGGTAATTAATTGGTCATTTTTACAATGAAAAATTAATTCTCCCCACTGATTAAAAATCCATAGTTCCAATTCATCCACCAAATAATTTGTGTAGATCAAAAATGGTTTTTGATTGTCCTGAGGGGTGATTGCTGTGGGAAATTGCACTCGAAGTTCACACTCTTCTTCTGTTTCGAAGCTCGCCGAATAAGTGCATCCTTCAAGACTTGTTACGATCAAATCAAAATTTCCAATCTGTAGTGGCTTGTAAGTAGGAGATGTAGAGACCAACTGCCCTTCAAAATACCATTCATATCCAGCGAAATTTCCCGGATTTATTTCAGGAGCAATTTCCAAGCGTGGACAAATTTGGTAGACGGAATCCACATCTGGCCTTACCTCGTCTTGACTTCGTAAAATTAATATTTCCTCTCTTCCCAAGAGACACGGTATGTTGTTGAATACTCGGACTTCATACGTTCCCTCCAAGCTGGCAGAAATTTCCCGTTCATTCGTAAGGTCGTTCAGTTGTCTCTGATTCCCATCAGGATCGGTAAACCACCATTCGATGGTAGTGATCTGCTCAAAATCGCTCTGAACGGTAACAAGTGCACTACTTGCATCTGGGCAGAAAGGCTCACTCGTCAAAGAAACATCTACTGATAAAACTGGCTCGGCAATCTCAAATACGATGGGCGAAATTTCACAAGGAGTAGATTCTGCAGGCTGAACTTCCAAAAAGTATGAACCAGGGTTTGTGATTGGTAAGGTTTGGTCTTGCCCTAGGAGATTTCCGGTATTATCCCTCCAAAAGAAGACCACATCCTCCGCAGAATAGTTTTGTAATTCGGCTGAATACAAACTGCTACCATCACAAAACTCTTCTACTAAAACTGGCTCATAGACGACCGGCTGTACTCGGCTAACCAAGATTTCCTTTTGTTCAGGGCAGAATGGAGTTGGACTATTTTGGTCAAAAGCCAAAAAGGTATAAACCCCTGTTTGATCTAGGACTATTGATTCTCCGGTCGAAATCTCACTTATCGAACCTGAAGGTGAGGTAATAAAAAAGTCGAGCTCTTGATTGGTATCCGGTATCAATTCAAATCTTTCACAAATTGTCAATTCGGAAGGGATGTCAAAAGCCACTTTATCAGGCGTTAGATCAAGCTGTACTGTGGCTCGTCCAAGTTCGCATTCCTCCACACTGATGCCGGGGATAAAGCGGAAAACAGCCACTTCGTAGGTTCCACCTTCTCTTGTTTGTATTTCGTTGAGGTCATTGAATTGGGGTAATTCGACGATTTCTCCAGCCTCATTAAATCGTCTCCAACGGATGTCAGTTACCTCATCCGGAAAAGTAGTTTCCAAATTGACTATAGCTTCAGGACCAAATTCACAGAGTTTGGTTGTAGTGAGGGATATGTCAACGCTCAATACTGGCTCCCTTACCTCAAAAGGAATAGGGTCATTGGAGCACGCGGTGCTATTGGAAGGCTGCACATCAAGTTTGTATGTGCCAGTGGAAACTGGGTTTAGGAATTGTCCTGTACCTACCAAATCTTCATTTTCATCAAACCAAAAGAAGTCTACCGTAGCGGGATCTCTTCCAAAAATATTCGCTTCAAAAGTTCGGTTGCCAAAACAATCTTCACTGATCAAAACCGGCTCAAAAGTAACTGGTTCGACTTTTTCTACTTGGATTTCTCTTCTTACAGGACAGATGACAGATTGGCCCGGAATTCTTCCAACTAGCGTGTAGGTTCCTTCTTCCAAAATGGTGAAGCTTTGACCGCTTTGCTGAATTTCTTCGGAACCATCTGGATAGGTAAGTGTAAATTCCAAATTTTGGGAAGTTTGTGGGGTGAGTTCAAATTCATCACAAATGGACAAAAAAGTTGGGGATGTGTAGGAAACTAAGTTGAGGCTTTCTATTTCAATCTTTTCGGATTGAGGAAGATTACAAAGGGATTCGTCAAAAAGCTCAAAAAAGTAATTGCCTCCTGGAACGGTGAGCGTAAATTCATCAGTACCTGGGAGGGAACTTTCAATTATAAGTGCGCCACGTTCATTAAAGAGTCGGTATCCACCATTTGTGCCTGTGTTTTCTAGTTTTACTGTAAAGCTTCCCTCAAGTTTACCTTCATCTGTACAGGTTTCTCCAATTTCATCAACGATTTCAAATTCTAATTGATCTGGCGGATTATTTAAAGGAACAATTGCAGTTAGCGTATTAAAACAGTTTCCTAACTGTCCAAAAATGGAATAGGCTCCTGACTTTAGATTGGGGATTTCTACAATTTCTCCTTCCAAGATGTCCAATTCGGAAAAACCTAAACCTTCAACTGTCAAAAGATCAATTGGGGTAAGAGCCCGAATAAATAATTTACCATCTGTTCCGCTGCATCCATCAGCACTTTCTGCACTTACGAATTCAATTTGAGGTTCTGGATTAAAAGTAAAAGGTCGAGAGGTTTCGATTTTGCAGTTGGGATTGTTGGGATCGGTGAGTTCAAAATATACCAAGTAGTCTCCCTCACCATTTAATGCTGAATTGGGATTGATAGTAATTTCCTCACCCGAAGTGAAAAAAAACTTTCCCGGATCCCCTATTTTTTCAAAAAACCAATCGCCTGAAATAGGTGGGTCTGACGAAAAAGAGATCAATTCTGTAGGGCATATTTCCGATTTATCAGATAAAATACTGAAAGCCCCGGTATCTAAAACCTCAGTGGAAATGGTCGTCTCGCACTCTAGATTTCCTTCAGAATCTAAAAGAAAAAACCGGACAGAGAAAAATCCAGGAGTTGATATACTGATCGTATTTTGATCTCCAATCACATTATTGTCCTCATCTAGCCACTCGAATTGATATTCCTCAAATTCGGGGCTTTCAGGGTTCAGGGCAACTAAATCTAGGCTTTCTCCTGCGCAGAGAAAATTATTTTCTTCAAGTAGAATATCCGGACTGGGAACCAATTCAACCTCTTTGAGTTCGGAACCTATAGATATTCCTCCTCGGAGAATTTCTAATTTTACTTGGTAAATTCCGACATCTGAAAAAGTAAATGAAATGGCCTGAAAGCCTCCTGTGCGATCGAACTCAACTTCTCCGGAAGGAGATGTTATTTGCCAGCTATAAACATCAGTTTCGGGAATTCCACCTCCGGAGAAAGACCCAATCACGGTACCGAAATAGTTGCAAATCCGATCAGGACCAAAAATTAAGGTTTCATTGGTGGTTTTGTAGGTATGCTCTTGTGATTTTTTTTCAATAGGAAAGACCTCACTCCAGTCCTTTTGAAGGAAGAGCATAAAAAAGGTAATCCATAAAACCAGAACTGAAGACTTCAAGGAGATTAAATTAAAAAGCGTTGAAAATCAGACCTTAAAGATACAAAAATGTATTTGGGCCAAAAAAAGCCCGGGTTAAATTAATTAACCCGGGCTCAGGATATTATCTCACAAATACCCAATCCTGATCCGAACTTAGTGGTTCGGAGAATTCATAGCCTTCCAGATTGAAGGTTTTTAATTTTTCTGGATCGGTGAACTTATTTTTTATGGCAAAGTCTGTCATCATTCCTCTTGCTTGCTTTGCAAAAAGTCCAATGACTTTATACTTACCATCACGATGTTCTTTGAAGTGAATGTTGATTACAGGCGATTTTAAGGCTTTAAGATCTACCGCTTTAAAGTATTCTTGGGAGGCAAGGTTTACAATCGGACTACCTTCAGCAACAGCATTAATAGCTTTGGCAATTTTGCTTCCCCAATATTCATATAGATTATTGCCTTTTTTGGTTTCTAGACGCGTTCCCATTTCCAATCGATAGGGCTGAATAAGGTCTAGCGGCTTCAATAAACCATACAAACCGGAAAGGATTCGAAGATGGTCCTGAGCAAAATTGAATTCATCCTCGGTATAATTATCTACATCGATTTTGGTGTAGACATCTCCTTTGAAAGCCAGAAGTGCTTGTTTGGAGTTGTCTTGAGTAAATTCTTTTTGAAAAGTCTTGTATCGCTCCTCGTTCAGGTTTGCCAAATTTTCGCTGACAGACATCAAGTCCGCGATTTCTTTGGCAGACTTTTTCTTCATCACTCCTACAAGTGATTTGATATCTGAAGTAAAATCAGGTTTTGAATATTTTTCGAAATGGGGAGTGCTGTAATCTAGAGTTTTTGCGGGTGAAATTAGGATAATCATATTATTGAATAATCGTAATGGCTCGTGTAATTTGTTCTGTTTTGTTTTGATCTCTACTAGTAAACTTAACTACGACTGCATATGTTCCGTTTGGCACCAATTCTCCATTGGCTGTTCCGTCCCAAGGGCAGAAGGCTTGAGCAGGCTCTAGATTTTCATGCTCACAATAGAAAATCAATTCTCCCCATCGATTAAAGACAAATACCTCCGCCTCATCAATAAATTCATTGGCATAGACAACGAAATTTCGATTGGGGTCATTTAATACTACGCCTGTCGGGAAACTCACCTTGAGGGCACAATCCTCAAATACTTCGAAGGTTTCTACATATTCACAGCCTAAATTATCCGAAACACGCAACTCGTAAATTCCCGGTAGGGTCGGAGTGAAGATTGCCTCTGTAGATACTTCTTCTCCGTTCAAATTCCATGAGTAATTGTCATAATCTCCTGGGTTAATACTAGTCGTAACCCCTTCTGCCGCACAAATCGTGAAGCCTGATGGAACTACCGGTGGAATAATCGTAGATCTAACCACTATTCCGCTAGCTCTTCCGATATCACAGCCAGCAGCACTTCTTAATAATACCTCATAAGTGCCTTCCTGACTCACTTCGACAACCGGCGCATCATCAAATTCCGGAATTCGTGTGCGCGTTCCTCCCTGTACTCGATACCACTCGATATTAGCCACTGTGGTCAAATCCGCGAGTACTACCAAATTGGTGGTTTCTAGGTCACCACAGAAAGGAGTTACATCGAGTTCCACATCCACATCTTCTTCCAAAACAATCGCCGTAAATGCCACTTGATTGGGTGGGCATTGGGATCCCGAGATAGGCTGTACCTCTAAGAAATAATCGCCAGCACTTGGTGGAGTAAATCGCTGTTGTCTCCCAACGATAGTTCCCAAATCGTCTTTCCAAAGAAAGATCACATCGGCAGGGGAAGCGTTATTTAAGATAGCTTCATAGAATACCCCAGACTGACAATCGATGATCGGTGCACTGACCCCGAAGTCTATTGGAGAGGTGATAGTTGCCTCAATTTGGATTTCTCTAGGGCAGTCAGTCCCTGAAGGATCTTCACCTCGAATGGTATATGTTCCAGTTTGGGTGATGGTGAAATTCCCATCTGCATCTGGAAGGGTAGTAGCTCCTGATGGCTCAAAAAGGGTGAAATTTAAATTTCCTGAAGGCTCAGGTGCAAAGGTGAATTCCTCACAAGCGGTAAAATTAGTGGGCACTGAAAACTCTACCGCAAATCGCTCTGCGACAGGATACAATTGATCATCCGGAATGCTACAATTGGTGGGGTCTAGAACTTCCACCGCATACTCACCATTAGGTACAGCGACGTTGATTGTCGCTTGATCGATGGTGCCGGTAAACTCCAAGCCATCACCTTGCCTGGTGATAATGTAGGTTCCGCCTGCAGGTGCTCCATTGGTAAAGTCGATGCTGATTGTACCGTCTTCTACTCCATCAGGTCCGCAAGTCTCATCTGTGGAGGAGACAGTAAATTCATAGCCAACAGGAGGATTACTATTCTCAACAGTCACCGTAGCAATGTAAATACAGCCAAATTGATTTTCTGCTTCGATCGTATAAATCCCAGGTAGGAGATTTGGAATTGGAAATACATCTCCTGAAACGACATTTGTAAATGTTTCTCCAGTCTCTTGAATCAAGAGACTTACTGCATCGGCCTGCATGCTGATTTCAAATCCTCCATCAGCGGTAGCACAGTCAGTAGCCGGGTTGGTTTGGACTGCAGCAAAGAGCGGAAGCTCATTGACGATTAAATCAACACGCTTTTCAACGGTACAGCCATCCAATATCGGATCCTGCGTGATGAAAATAACTTCATAATTTCCAGCGCCAGGTAGCGTACTGATGTCTAAGGCCAATTCAAAAAACTCGCCGATTAATACGGGAGTGCCATTTTGATCCTGTTCATAGTACCATTCGCCAGTGACTGGGGTGTCAGGTGCAAAAGTGACCACGACATCTTCATAACAGACTTCTTGAGCATCCTGATTGATGTCAAACTCGAATGCCGGTCCTACAAATACTTCGGCTGTTGCTGGACAAGTCTCAAATAGGGCCGCTTCATCATCTGTCAATCCATCCGGTACTCGGAATGAGACTTCAACGGTGTAAATACTTTCCTCATCAACTGTAATACTATTTGAGTTTTCATCGCCGAAAACTTGACCTGCTGCATTGGTCCAAAGGAAGTCATAAGTGCGATCTGCAGGATCATAGCCATCGATAGCCGTTAAAGTCACCGGATTGCCAGAGCAAAGTGTAGCATCGGCTTCAAGTGTCAGAGTCGGAGGAGCATCTACTTGAATCTCCAGGTTGGCATCATAATAATCCGGCGTGGCACAACGGGTAACATTCAAATTGACGGTGTAAAGTCCCGGTTCCGTAAATACTTGATCGAGTGTTTGAAATTGATCACCGGGTCCTCCAAAATTATCCAAAATCACCGTGCCGTCATCGCGGGTAATGGTCCAGAAATAGGAATCAATATCTGGCTCTCCGCCTCCTTCAAGCGTAGCTGTAGCTCCCTCATCAGGATCCAAGCATAATCGGGCCGGACCTGCAAGAGCTGGTTCCGGGATAGAGCTACCTCCTATCTGGGCAAAAGAAGGCAGCCCCAGATTAGTAGTCCCAGGCATTGGCTCTACCGAATCCTGATTAAAAGTACTTGTCGAATTACAGCCCGCACCAACTAATATTTGACCGATTTGATTGGAGCCTACCACAGCTAGGTAGACATTCCCGTCCGGTCCGATTTGTAAAGCTCCTAAATCTAATCCGGAGGTTCCCGAAATTTGATTTCTCGTGGAAAGCACACAAGCTTCTATTTGTGGTCGAGTAGTCGCATTTCCAAAGCAAGTCGGACAAGTAGGCGCATCTGGATCATCATTTTCTACCGGTTTGATGGTAAATTCTTCCACACCCGGCCCTCCATTTCGATAGGAGACAAAGACTTTTTCCCCGCTATCCGAAAACTCCAGACCATAAACTTCTCCGTCACATCCCAAATCAAGTAAAGCGTATTCTGTCAGCTCTCCAGTATCGGCATCAAAATCAAATATTTCTAATCGATTACAGCCACCTTCAGAAATGGTTACTGCGACTTTGTCTCCCTCTGGGCTGAATTTCATGGCGCCCACACCGGAATTGAAGCCATGATTGCTCCCCACCGAACTGAAGACTGGCTGGCCTATTCCTTCAGAAGAAACTGGGTATGTCCGGAAGGTATTGTTACCCAATTCATGGAAAAGTACCCAAGTAGTATCGCCATTTACAAGTGCGGCAGATTGCTCCGTAGAGGGGCTGAATAGGAAATTATCTTTGGTGACTACATTGCCAACACCGGAAGGGTTTTCAGCTTTGATATCGACCAATGAGAAATTGACCTCGTTGCTTCCATTTGCACTCGCTTGGGTAGTAAAAAGATAATAGAGTGTGGGTTCTTGTGGAACTGCTACGGCAATGACAGACTGCGAGGAAGTATTGTCGCCGCCAATATTACTTCCATTTTCCATCAAATCCCCATTCAAGTCCCAAACCGATTCCCCGTCTGTGAAGAAAAGCACTTCACCACCAGAATCCGTAATCGTGGTAGTACCAGCAGGTATGCTTCGAGGATGGGGAGATTCGATCGGCCTTGGTGTCGGTGCGTTGGGGTCATCAGGGTCGGGATTAAAATTCAGACCCGCACCATCTCCAAAATACCAGATTCCATTGCTTTGATCCTGAAGATCCCAGACTTTGACATCAATCTCAGCATAAGCATAGCAACTGGAGCCTGGCTCCCGTACAAGCACCCAGTAAGTTCCCGGTAAGCAGACTTCGTTTTCTTGCCGTGATGTCCAGCCTTCATCCTTGAAGTTGGACCAGAAATACTCATAATTGTCACCACCGCCTCCAGGTGCTTCCCCGCCTTGTTGACCTTCTGTGCTCTGGGCCTCGAGGAGTGCACCGATATCCACGCACTGACCTTCGCAGATGGTAGTGTCTGATGGAGTGAAGTTCGCCTCCAGATTATTCTCGGTAAGTGTGATGCTTTTTGTGACCGGAATGGTCTGTCCATCCGCAAAAGTCACCGTTAAAGTTACCGTGATGGATTGCTCCTGAGTAGCATCTGCTGGAATCAGAAAATGCTCCTCGGTGTACTCACCTGGCAGGGCATTGCCTGTCGAATCGGTCAATGGCGGATCAAACTCCCAATTGAAAGAAATGGGTTGGTAGTTTTCGGGAAGTATTTCACTGGTTAGTTGGACAGGATTGTTCGCGCAGGGCTCATCCGGTGTCCAGGTAAAATCCACCGTCGGACTGATGTCTGCGTTAGGCCCAAAAACCGGAAAAATTGTACCGCAGAAATCGGTTCCTGCGAATGGGTCCATTTCCACAGTCAATGCAGTCAAATCTGCCTCATCCGGGTTTTCCACTTTTCCCATCAATTGAGGTCCGCCGTCCGCTTCTTCGTAGATAAAATATAGCTGCCCATCAGGTCCAACTTTCAAATCATAAACCGAACTTGGTTGTGGTTCTAATGGGATTTCTTCAGGGCTATCTGAAAGATCTGAAGTAGGAACTCGGAAAAGCTGACTGCCTCGGGAGAAATAGATAAATTCTCCATCGGGTGAAAAGGTCGCTCCTTCAATGGGATCAGTTCCTCCGCTTTCAGATATGGGTTCAGGAGTCCCAAAATTCCCACTTCCTGTATTGAAGTCCAAAACCAAAATATCCTCTCCGGCATTTTCAGGAATCATAATTAATTGCTCGCGATCCGCATCAAAAACAATGGCTTTTGGAGTAAAGGGTATGGCTTCCGTATCGGTTTGGGTGAAATTACCCGCAGTATTCTCTAACCTTCGAGCGACTAGACTTCCTCCATCGAAGCTGATCAGGAAGGATGGGGAAGCGGGCGTTTTGACAACCAAAATAGCTCCCTGAGCATTTCCAATTACTTGATCTTGTTCTGTGATTTCTCCAAGTGGGCGCTCATTTCCAGTGGCCTGCCCTGGAGCATTCATGTCTATCAGTGTGTAAAGCAATTGCCCAGCAGGGGAAACATAGAATAGGTAGAAAAGCTTATCTCCATCTGGCTCATAATCCAAGAATCCCGTAGCTACTTGCTGTCTTGTATCTATTGGGCCGTTTAAATTTCCAACCTGACCCTGAATAGGAGAGCCACTAAAATCGTAAACGATAGATCCATTAGAATAAAAAAGCGGTTGACCAGTGATGGGATCAATGGCAAGTGCATTGCTAAAGCGATCAACAATTACCGATCCCGGTAAAGTCTGAACGCTTGGGCTTGTTCCCTTGCCGAAGGATAAATAGCTATTTTCTGAATTTGGACCACAATACCCAAAAATCCATTCATTGTCGTTGAATCCCTGCGCAGAACTTGACTGAACAAGCCCAAGACAGCTAACCAAGGTTAAAAAAAGCGCGATATGTATGGAATGCGGTTTGCTTTTCATATTTTTCCAACTGCTATCTAAAACAAGCGACAGCAAGAAACGTTTTAGTAGCGGACTGAATATTCAAATAAACGAACAAATCCTTGTTACGGTCTTCTTTGCTACGTGTTTTTTTTGGTTTTTTAGGGCTATTGGCTTGGACGAGTGCTTTGGCGCAAGATCCACAGTATAGCCAATACTATGCCGCACCCCTTTATCTCAACCCTGCGATGGCAGGAGGAGAGCTGACTGGGCGGGTAGGTTTTAACTATCGAAACCAATGGCCTAGCATTGATGCGCAGTTTACCACTTTCTCAGCTTTCTATGATACCTATCTCCCCAATCAAAATGTGGGTGTTGGTGTTCATGTCATGCAGGATACCGAAGGAGCAGCCAAATTGCGATCGACCTCTATTTCAGGATTAGTGTCTTATGAATTGAAGCTGGGAGAGAATTCCTATTTCAGACCTGGTTTTCAGGCAACCTACATTCGAAGACAGATAGGGTTTTTTGAAAATTTGGTTTTTGCTAATGAAATCAATCCAAACGACCCTTTCGGGCCTTTACTTCCGGGAAATGATATTCCTGGTTTGGGAGATCCGGTGAATATGCTTTCCCTAGGTGTAGGAGGATTGTTTTTTACAGAAAACTTTTGGCTTGGTCTCGCTGCGCACCACGTGAATCAGCCCAATCAATCATTTATCGACGGTATAAGTCCGCTTCCTGCCAAATTCTCCTTGCATGGTGGATATCGAATTTCACTCGGTGAGGGAAGTATGCGTGGAGATTTTACCCACATGCGGAAGCAGCGCTATCTGACCCCAACTTTCAACTACAAGCGACAAGGACCTTTTGAGCAATTGGACGTAGGAGCTTATTTTTATGTAGAGCCAATCGTATTCGGATTGTGGTATAGAGGACTGCCATACAAGCCGGTGAATAACCAAAGTAACCGCGATGCAGTTGTCATGATGGTTGGTGTGAATTTGCTGAGTGGTCTGAACATTGGTTATAGCTTTGACTATACCGTTTCCCAATTGGGAATTCAATCAGGAGGCGCACATGAGTTGAGCGTTTCTTGGACCCTACCAAACAGTTATCAAGGCAAGCCTTCCCGACGGGATACCATTTTGCCTTGTCCCAAGTTTTAATCGAATTGCATGAGTCCGGAGTCTTTGAAATACCTCTTACTGGGGGTGCTGATTTTTGGTGTCTTGGTGGAAAAGCTGCTAAGCTATCTGAATGTCAAGCAGCCTGTTCCACAGGTGCCACCCACCTTGACCGAATATCTTGATGCTAAGAAATTAGAAGAGTCAAAAGCATATCAGCGGGAGTATTTTCGATTTGGGCTTTTTTCTGGCTTGTTTTCCTTCATCTTGACTTTTCTTTTTATCTGGAATGGCTGGTTTGGGGCCATTGACATGTGGATAGGAACCTTCGTGCCCAATCCCTTGATCCAGTCTGTACTGTTTTTCGCCCTAATATTTATTGGGTCGGATGTCATCAGTCTTCCCTTTGATTATTATGGGACTTTTGTGATCGAAGAGAAGTTCGGGTTCAACAAGACTACTGTCCAAACCTTCTTCACAGATAAATTGAAAGGCTATTTGCTGAGTATTTTAGTCGGTGGAGGGCTTTTGCTGGTTTTTCTTTGGCTGATTCATCAGATGGGGCCTCACTTTTGGTGGATATTCTGGATCATCTCAGCGGTGTTTATGGTGGTAGTCAATCTTTTCTATACAGCATGGATTCTGCCGCTTTTCAATAAACTCACTCCACTAGAAGATGGTGAGCTCAAACACCGAATTATTCACTACGCTAGGTCGGTCGGTTTTCCTTTGGACAATATCCTGGTCATGGATGGGAGCAAACGCTCTGCGAAAGCAAATGCTTTTTTCTCAGGGTTTGGAAAACGAAAGAAAGTAGTGCTCTACGATACGCTCTTGGAGCAACATCCGCCCGATGAATTGGTGGCCGTTTTGGCGCATGAAGTCGGACATTATAAAAAAAAGCATATTGTTTTGGGGATGATTAGCTCGGTGCTTCAGATTGGTTTGCTTCTGTTTTTGCTTTCGCAATTTATCTTCAGTGAAACCATGAGTTTTGCCTTGGGAGGAGAAGCTTGGTCCGCCCAATTGAATATTATTGGCTTTACGATGCTGTTTTCTCCGATTTCTATGATTATTGGGATGGGTATGAACTGGCTGAGCAGAAAGCATGAATTTGAGGCAGATGCTTTTGCAAAGGATACTTTTGCAGGAAAGCCATTGGCTGAAGCGCTTAAAACCTTATCGGTCAAAACTCTCAGCAATATCAATCCACACCCTTGGTATGTGTTTGTGAATTATTCACATCCACCATTACTAGAACGATTGGAAAAACTCGAATAGGTTTTCATCTTATCCCTCACTAGATTAAATCAAGAGGTTTTGGATTTAAGGTCAAAGTTCTACTTTTTGTATAAAAAATTTGAACTATCGATTTTTTTTTTACTAGCTTCGGATATGTTTCACTTTAAAATCAAAATATTATGAGAAAAAAGATAATGTATCTATTTGGCTTTCTTGGGCTTTTATTCCTGAGTATAATTGCTTTAGATCTGAGATCCAATTCCTCCGAAGAACTTATAGCTTTAAAAGTCTTTCAATCTGTAGAAGCGCAAATTTATCAGGCTTGCCCTGGAACTGAGGTTTCATTGAGCCATATGGTTGATATGACTTTGACTTGCCCTGAGGGTGGAAGCAATGGGACTATTCCTCATTTAAGAGATTATTATTATTTCATTTGTGAAGATGGTGGTTGGTGTTGTCCCATGGACGGTTTTAACCCTCCTCCCACCTGCAATAATCCACCTAGGATGGCACCCTAAAGATTTGTTAAATAAAACGAACTGGCTTTATGCCAGTTCTTTCACTTATGTTACGTACCCTGATTTTTATATTTCTTATGTCTGTTGTGCTTTCTTGTAAAGACAACTATATCGATGAAAATAGAGTTGTTTTTCGTTTAGATACAACCAGTTCATCTGAAATAAAAGTAAGTAGTTTTATTGATTCGGTATTTGTTTTTCAGCCATCTGAGGAAGCTTTGATAAGTAGAGTTGATGATGTTTTATTTTTTGATCAATACGTATATATAGTTGACAGAACTCAACAAAGGCAGATTCATATTTATAATTCAAATGGAAGTTTTATTCAAACGCTGAGTTCTGGAGGAGGGGGACCGGGTCATTTTAGAAGTCCTGGAAGGGTTCGAATAAATAATAGTGGCGATAAACTGATAGTTTATTGTCCTTTAAACAAAAAGTTTCTGAGATACTCTTTGGAAGGTGTGTTTCTTGATGAATTCATTTTTAATGAAATAGGATTAGTAGGTGATTTTATTGAGTCCGACGATAAAGTTATTTTTTATAATGTAATGGCAGACCAATCGATAAATAGGGTCGGGATTTTTTCTTGGAGTGATTTCCCAGACCCTTTAATTGAGTACATTCAGATTGATGATAAACCAATAAAAGTAAAATCAAGTAAATCAAGATACTTTTACCAAATCCCTAACTCTAAAGAAATATATTTTAAAGATTATTTATCAAACAATCTTGTCAAAATTAATATTGATTCTCGTTTAGAGGTCATAAATTTTAATGGATTTGATTTGACAATTTTTGACCGTAGTAAGTTTTATGAACTTCAAGAACTAAGTAGTATCATTGAAAGTCAGGGTCTCGAGTCGATAGGGTATTCCTTAGTCGTTGGTTCAAAATTTATAATTTTTCCAATTATCCAACATAACCAGTCAATAGGATCTTTTATTATTGATTTTGAAGAAAATTCTGTAGTTTTTATTGATAAGTTTGAAGATGATTTGACTGCATTGTTTACTTTTTCTTCTTTTTCAGCATCCTATAATTCATCATCTGGTTATGCTTTCCAGGTAGTTTCTCCTGATTTTATTAAATATAGAATGGAGGATGGTTTAAATTTACCTAATTCCAATTTAGAGAGAGATCTAAGAAAAATTGATTCAAATATTAATCAAAATCCTGTTTTGATAGGATATAAGCTAAAAAATAACTAATTGGGAGTTTATAAACTTCAAGAGGTAATATTACAATCATTTATTCACATCCACCATTACTAGAACGATTGGAAAAACTCGAATAGGTTTTCATCTTATCCCTCACTAGATAAAATCAAGAGGTTTTGGATTTAAGTTCAAAGTTCTACTTTTTGTATAAAAAACTTGAACTATCGATTTTTTTTACTAGCTTAGTATATGTTTCACTTTTAAATCAAAATATTATGAGAAAAAAGATAATGTATCTATCTGGCTTTATTGGGCTTATTTAATTTTGAACATGAGAAATATTCTATTTTTAATAATCAGTTCTTTTTTAATCTTTGCCTGTGCCAACGTAACTGATAAAGACGATATTGGTATTTATACAGTAAGAGTTGATGATAAAGCAGAGACATTGAAGATGTCTTCTATTATCGATACTGTAAAAGTCATTCCCTTAGATAATCGAGAAATAGTTGGATCTGTCGATGAAATTATCTGGGCTCCAGACAGAATAATTATTTTAGATAGTAAGCGAACCAAAAAAATATTTATTTATTCGCAAGAGGGTCAATTGATTACCTCAATTGAATCTGGCTCAGGAGAGCCGGAGAAGTTTGTTTGGCCTTATGCACCAACACTGAGTCTTGATAAAGAAAGCTTTTATGTAGTTAGTGATAGGACAAAGCGGCTATTGCATTATGATTTGGATGGGGTTTTATTGGAGGATTTTGATATCAGTCATTTAGGTCAAGTAAATGATATGATCGTCACGAAAAAGGGCTTCGCCTTTTCCACTAAACCGGATTCACAGGTAGCTTCTAATATTATTTTTACAGATTTTAAGTTGCAAATTTCCGGAGAAATAAGGGCTTCAGAATTTTATGAGCAACTGCCATTTGTGTCCGGAATAGCGACTAATTCATTTTACCAAGGGGAAGAAGTTGGACATTTTTACTACCAAGAAATAATGACTAACATGATCCTTGAAGTCAAAGATGAAAAGGTAATCAGGGTAATTGAAATCGACTTACCAGATTCCTATGAGGTGGATTATGCTAAAGTAGGCAGGTCAATTCCGGAGGTAGTCCAGTACGCAAGAGAAAATGGCCTGGTGAAACTCAACGAAAATCATATTTATTTTGGAGCCAAATTTTTAATTGATTTGAGTAATTCCGGTAGAGGAGCATTGGGCTTTTTAGATCTTGAAAATTACCAAATGAAGTTTATTTCAAATCTAAAAAACGATCTTTCCATCTTAATCGATGTAAATGCAGTTTGGGGAGCCTACAATAACGAAAAAGAAAAGTTGGTTACAGTGTTGGAAGCTCCTATTATGACAAGACTTCTTCAGAGTGTGGATTATAGTCAATCCGCTTATGCTTCAATTTTTGATTCGCTTTCTGTAAAGGATGATGATAATCCAACCATCTTTGTTTATGAGTTGAAAAAGGATTTTGCTTGGCATTTTGATTAAACTTTAGAGCTTTTTAAAATTTTCAGTTATTTCTAATAAAAGCCAAATACCGATCACATTGGTTTGTAATCGGTACTTTTTTATCTTTTGAGGAATAAATTCAATGTTCTATGCAAGATCTAGCCGATTTCCACCATCCGATAAGTGACCTTTTTCCTCAACCCAAATCTGCTTCGGATTGGGATCAATACCGTCTCAGTGCGGAGCAAATAGAGTTTTTTCACGAAAATGGCTATTTGGCTGGGATCAAGCTTTTGGATGAAAAGCAAATCGAAACCCTAAAAAAAGTGCTTGACGAGGTGATGGATCCCAAGCATCCGCTTCATCATCTGTTTCATGAATTTCACAGCAATGAATCCGGGGATCCGAATAAGGTTCTTTTCCACTCCTTGGGGCATTGGCGAATCGCTGAGGCTTTTCACGATGTGATCTGGAACCCGGCTTTTCGCATGGTCGCTTCCCAATTACTGGGGGATAGGGCCGTTCGCTTTTGGCATGATCAGCTTTTTTGCAAGCCGGCTCATCATGGTGGGAATGTCGCCTGGCATCAGGATTACAGCTACTGGACTCGAACGATCGAGATGCAGCACTTGACCTGCTGGTGTGGCTTGGATGATGCCACTGAAGAAAACGGCTGTCTCCAGTATGTGCCTGGCTCGCATCGATGGGGACTTTTAGAAAAACCTGCACTGGCAGGGGAAATGGATGGTTTGATGCAAATGATGACCGAAGCCCAAAAAGCCGACTTCAAGCCGGTGGCCATTCCCCTGAAAGCTGGATATGCAGCTTTTCATCATCCACTATTGGTGCATGGGAGCTTTGCCAATTACTCTGAGAGGTCCCGGAAAGCCTTTGTATTGAATGTCTTTGCAGATGGGACGATTTCGAATACCGACGAACCCTTGCTAGAAGGAGTTCCCGTGATCCGAAAAGGTGAGAAAATGGAAGGGAAGTTTTTTCCTTTGATTTTTGACCCAAATGATCTTGAGTCTTAAAGCAGTCGAATTCCAAACTTTTCTCCCAAACTCGTCAAATCTTCTACGACAGGATCAAGAAGGGGGATTCCTTCCTTTGCACGGATTGCTTCCAATTCACGCTCAGGGTCACCGGGGATAAGCACCCGATCGTTCCCAGGCGTTGTTTCAGCGGAGCGGAATCGCTTGATCCAATTATCCATGTGGGATTTGAATTCATCGGCTGGTCGGAAAGCATCCACTCGCATGGCTCCAAAGAAGTGCCCAATTCCTTCTCCTACAGGATTGGGGTCTGGCTCCAAAAATGCTACGAATGGTGGAACCCATGGGCCATAATTTGCCCCGGAAAGCACTGCGGAGAAAATATCTACGATGGATCCCAAAGCATAGCCTTTGTGTGAGCCATGCTCCCGATCTCCACCCAATGGCAACAATGCCCCTCCATCCTTTACTCCATTAGAGGAGGTGGTAGGTTTTCCTTCTTTATCCTGAACCCATCCCATCGGTGCTGGATTGCCTTTCCGTTGCAGGATTTCCAATTTCCCATTGGCTGCGGTGGTAGTCGCCATGTCAGCCACAAATGGAGGCTCTTCCTTTGCAGGGATAGCAACTGATATCGGGTTGGTTCCTAAGAGTCTTTCCTTCGAAAAAGTAGGGCTAACAAGCGGACTGGCATTGGTCAAAGAAATGCCGATCATATCATGCTCCAAAGCCATCATGGCATGGTAGCCTGCTATTCCATAGTGATTGGAATTTTTGACACTCACCCAGCCGGTTCCGGCTTTACTCGCTTTTTCGATCGCCACATTCATGGCATAGGGTGCTACCACCAGCCCAAGACCGCCATCTCCATCGACTACAGCGGTGGAGGGAGTTTCGTGTGTGATCCGAATATTGGGATTGCTGTTGATGCGTCCCTTTTCCCACAGTCGGACATAGCCAGAAAGCCGCGCCACCCCATGGCTGTCCACTCCCCGCATATCTGCAGAAAGCAGGACTTCCGCTCCTTGCTGGGCGTGAAGTTCGCTACATCCGATTTTCAGAAGAATGTTTTTGGTGAAATCAAAAAGCTGTTGGTAGGAAAAGTTTTGCATGATCTAAGCTTTGTTTCAGGCAAAGATACGAGATCATTTTGCCAGCAGAAAAAATCAATTGGTTTCTACTTCGGTTTTGAGCACGGTAGCAATTGCTCCCTCTTTAAGCGCATAGTGCGAGCAGGTGATGCTTTCGACTGCGATATGCTTGAGAATAAAATCAATCAATGAGGAAGCGACCACGATCATGTCTACCCGCATAGGGATCATTCCTGGGATTTGAAGGCGTTCTTCCCGATTTTTGGTGAGAAGGAGTTGGTAGATTCGATGAAATTCACTGACCGGAAGCTCAAAGGCATGTTGTCCGGTAAGCTTGCACTGAAGCATGGACTCGTAGTAGATGTCTGTCAGCGTATCAAAGGTACCCGATGCGCCCACCAAGCTCGTCGGCTGGTAGGTTTCTATAGCCTGAAGGAGTGATTGAAGCTTTTCTTCCAGGTATCCATGCAAGCGATGAATCTCAGCTGTCAGAATAGGGTCATGATGGTGGAAAAGTTCCAAGAGACGCTGTCCTCCGATTTCGAAGCTTCCTTTCCAAAAAACCTCCTGAGAAGTACCAATGATAAATTCTACTGAACCGCCTCCGATATCCATCATGAGTTCGGTTTGCCCATTTAATGAACCCGAAAGCTTGATGCCTTCATAAATCAACAAGGCTTCTTCCTCACCGCTTATCACTTTGATATCGATCCCGGTTCGGGATTTTACTTCCTGGACAAAGTCCTGTCCGTTTTTAGCATTTCGTACGGCACTCGTAGCAAAAGCAAAAATCCGATCGATTTGCTCTCCGTCTATGAGGTTTTTGAAATGTTGGAGGGTGTGGTATGCGCGTTTGAGAGCCTCAGGAGCAATTTGATCTTGGTTAATTCCTCCCTGTCCGAGTTTTACCGGTACTTTTTCTTTGTAGATGACATTGAATCCATCTCGAATCAATTCTACCAATACCAAGTGAAATGTATTGGTGCCCATGTCTATCACCGCTGCCTTCCGGGTACGCATACTGCCAATTTTTTTGGATGGGCGAATATAGAAAGTTATTGGAAAATCAATCAGTTAAGCTTCTCTTAATTCTGTATTAATTTTTTTCGGTTGCTTTATCCGTTCTGCTCACCTTTGGTCTGATTAAGTTTTCCCTACTACCCAAAGCCTACTATATTTGGCTTTTGCAAAAACCAATCCTATGGAAAAACAGAATAAACCCATTTATACCGCTCCATCAAATCAGGAAAAAATCGAATTGCTTCAAAAAAAGAATGCTGAAGCGATGCTTGGAGGAGGTGAAGCGCGAATTGCCTCTCAACATAAAAAAGGTAAACTCACCGCTAGGGAACGCATCGAACTACTTTTGGATGAAGGTACCTTTGAGGAAATTGATCGCTTTGTCATGCACCGAGCCAAGGACTTTGGTTTGGACAAGGAGCACTATCTCGGTGATGGCGTCGTCACTGGATATGGTGAGGTCAATGGCCGATTAGTTTATGTCTTTTCCCAAGATTTTACGGTTTTTGGAGGTTCGCTTTCAGAAACTCACGCAGAGAAAATCTGTAAAATCATGGATATGGCCATGAAGAACGGAGCTCCCGTCATCGGGCTAAATGACTCCGGAGGAGCTCGGATTCAGGAAGGGGTAAATTCTTTGGGAGGCTATGCGGATATTTTTTACCGAAACACCTTGGCTTCTGGAGTAGTCCCTCAGATTTCTGCGATTATGGGACCATGCGCAGGCGGGGCAGTTTATTCACCGGCAATCACTGATTTTATTCTCATGGTCGAGAATACCTCTTACATGTTTGTCACAGGACCCAATGTCGTGAAGACTGTCACTCAGGAGACTGTTACGGCCGAGGAACTCGGAGGAGCATCTGCCCATAGTACCAAGTCCGGCGTGACTCACTTTTCTTGTAAAAATGAATTGGAATGTATCCGCCATATCAAGTCTTTGCTGAGCTACATTCCTCAAAACTGCGAAGAAATCGCTCCAGTCTATCCTTATGAGCAAAAGGCAGACGAAACTCGAAAGGAGCTTAACGATATTGTGCCTGAAAACCCGAATCATCCTTATGATATTCGAGATGTGGTAAGTGGGATTGTAGACTCGGATTCTTTCTTGGAGGTTCATGAAAACTATGCAGACAATATCGTGGTCGGATTTGCGCGAATCGCCGGTCGAAGCATTGGCATTGTTGGAAATCAACCGCAATCCATGGCGGGCGTTTTGGATAATCAGGCATCGATCAAAGCAGCACGTTTTGTAAGATTCTGTGATAGCTTCAATGTACCACTTCTTGTTTTGGTGGATGTACCGGGCTTTTTACCGGGTACGGATCAAGAGTGGAATGGGATCATTACCAATGGGGCGAAGCTATTGTATGCCTTTTCGGAGGCGACTGTTCCAAGAATCACTGTCATTACGCGAAAGGCTTACGGTGGTGCATATGATGTGATGAACTCTAAGCATATCGGTGCTGACTTGAATTTTGCCTGGCCGACAGCTGAGATCGCAGTAATGGGAGCAAAAGGTGCTTCAGAGATTATTTTCAGAAAGGAAATCGCTGAATCTGCTGACCCAGAAGCTAAGCTTCAGGAGAAAGTAGACGAATACACTGCGAAGTTTGCCAATCCGTATCGCGCCGCCCACAGGGGCTTTATTGATGAGGTGATCATGCCATCTGAAACCCGAATCAAGTTAATTAAGGCATTCAAAATGCTGGAAAATAAGGTAGATAAGCTGCCAAGAAAAAAACACGGAAATATTCCGCTTTAATAATTGACAAAAAAATATGAGTCCAGAACAAAGTTTTCTTTATAAATACCTCAATAATGCATCTCCAACAGGATTTGAAGCATCTGGCCAGCAGATTTGGCTAGATTATATCAAGCCCTATGTTGATTCCTACTTTACGGATAATTACGGTACAGCCGTCGGTGTGATCAATGAGGATGCGCCGTACAAATTTGTCATTGAAGCGCATGCTGATGAGATCAGTTGGTTTGTGAACTATATCAAAGACGATGGCTACATCTATGTGCGTCGAAATGGCGGTTCTGATCACATGATCGCACCGTCTATGCGTGTGAATATTCATACGGACAAAGGAATGATTCCGGGGGTTTTCGGTTGGCCAGCCATCCATGTTCGGAAGGATGGGAAAGAGGATGCGCCTACCTTGGATAACATTTTCATCGATGTAGGAGCAAGTAGCAAAGAGGAAGTGGAAAAAATGGGAATCCATGTAGGTTGTGTGATTACTTTCAGGGATGATTTAATTGAGCTGAATGAAAAGTATTATTCCGGCAGAGCATTGGACAACCGAATAGGAGGCTATATGATTGCTCAGGTAGCTCGGAAAATAAAAGAGTCTGGGAAAAAGCTGCCATTTGGATTGTATGTGGTCAATGCTGTCCAGGAAGAAATCGGACTTCGGGGCGCACAAATGATTGCACATAAAATCAAACCCAATGCTGCCATTATCACAGATGTCTGTCATGATACAACTTCACCTATGTACAATAAGGTGACCAGTGGAGATCAGGTAGCAGGTAAAGGCCCCGTTTTAACTTATGGAGCTTCGGTTCACAAAAAGCTTTTGGACCTCATTATTCAAACTGCTAATGAAAAAGAGATTCCTTTTCAGCGTTCTGCAGCTTCACGAGTCACTGGAACGGATACCGATGCATTTGCTTATTCCAACGAGGGGGTGCCGTCGGCTTTGATTTCCCTACCGCTTAAATACATGCATACGACGGTCGAGACCGCAAGCAAGGAGGATATCGAGCAAGTCATCCAATTGATGTATGAGTTTCTTTTGGACTTTGATCCAAAATTTGACTTCCGATACATTAGTTGATTGGAGAGTTGAAAGTCTTTTCCCTAGAACCTCAAACAAAAAAGTGATAAAATGATGTACAAGGATCAAATGGGAAGGGAGGTTTCAATTCCAAAAACTCCCAAGCGAATTGTGTCCTTAGTTCCTTCTCAAACCGAACTCTTGGTGGATTTGGGGCTTAGGGACCAATTGGTGGGTGTGACCAAATTCTGTGTACATCCTGCTAGCCTCCGAAAAGAGAAAACCATTGTAGGAGGGACTAAGAACTATCGATTTGATGTAATCGATGAATTGAAGCCTGATTTGATCATTGGTAATAAGGAGGAAAATGATCAAGAGGGGATAGAGAAGCTTTCTGAAAATTACCCTGTTTGGATGAGTGATGTAGGTGACTTAAGTCAAGCACTAGCCATGATTTCAGCTATTGGAATGATTACCGGGAAAGTCAATCAAGCCAAGGTATTGGTGGAAAAACTAGAAAAATCCTTCGCAGAGGAATTGCCAAAGCTTGGAACGGTGGTTTATTTGATATGGAACAGTCCCATCATGGCAGTGGGAAAAAGCACTTTTATTCATGAGATGCTGGGGCAAGCTGGATTTATCAATGCCATTGATCAGGATCGATACCCGGAAATCAGCATGAAAGAATTGAAAAGACTCAATCCTGACTTTTTGTTTTTAAGTTCGGAGCCTTTTCCTTTCAAATCAAAGCATGTGCAAGAATTCGAAAAAGAATTACCAAAGGCCAAAGTGAGGATTGTAGACGGAGAGATGTTTTCCTGGTATGGATCGAGATTACTGAAAAGTCAATCTTATTTTGACTCGCTTCGAGAAAGTTAATCTGAAATGCCACTTATAAAATATTAAATTTCATGGCGAGACTTTTTTAAAAAATTCAATTAACTTTTCCCGTTCAAATTCAAGAGTAGAAACAAAAAAGATAATTAATCATACTATGAAGAAAAGTTATTTGCTAGGAGCACTTTTTCTTGTTGGGGCTTGGTCATGTGCACCGAGTTCGGAGAAAGAAGAAGAAGTAGTGACCGAGGAAGAAATTGTCATTCCTGACAATAGTTTAACAGACGAGGAGCGTGCCGATGGATGGATGCTCTTATTTGATGGGGAGTCCATGGAGGGCTGGAGAGCTTTCAATGGCGACACTACTCCGTCTAATTGGATTATCGAAGACGGGGCTATGAAAGGACTTGGAGCTACGGGCGGAAGTGACATTGGAGGCGATATTGTTTTTGGTCCCATGGAGTTTGAGGAGTTTGAGATGGAGTTTACATGGAAAATTTCTCCCGGAGGAAATAGCGGGGTGTTTTATCACGTAGTAGAGGGACCGGATTATAAAGCTCCATATTACACTGGACCGGAATATCAGGTGATTGATCAGATTGGTTTTGCCCAGCCGCTTGAGAAGTGGCAGTCATTGGCAGCTGATTATGCCATGTATGAGCCTGATTTGGAAGGAGAAGGGATAGTCAAGCCAGCTGGAGAATGGAATGTTTCCCGCATCGTCTTCACAGAAGAGGGAGCTTCCTATTGGTTGAATGGCAAGAAGACCGTGGAGTTTGTTCCGTATTCTGAGGATTGGACTGCCAAGAGGAACTCCGGTAAGTGGAATGACTTTCCAGATTATAAAATTGCCAAGAAGGGATTGATTGCGCTACAAGATCACGGAGATCCTGTTTGGTTTAAGAATATTAAAATTAGAACACGATGAAGAAGTTATTAATCACTACGATCCTTCTGGCAGCGATTCAATTCGCAAGTTTTGCACAGAAGAAGCAAAAACTATTCAATGGAAAGAATCTAGATGGATGGGTTATTTATGGTACAGAAAAGTGGTATGTCGAAGATGGGCTCTTAGTTTCTGAGAGTGGTCCTGATAAAGGGTATGGCTATTTAGGTACCGAGGAAGATTTTGATGATTTTGAAATCACATTAGAATTTAAGCAGGAAGCCAATGGAAATAGCGGAGTTTTTATCCGATCTACGGTAGATGGAACCAAGGTTTCAGGCTGGCAGGTAGAGGTTGCACCTCCTGGAAGTAATACGGGGGGGATTTATGAATCTTATGGAAGAGGCTGGTTAATTCAGCCAGAACCGGAAAAAGATGAGGCTTTAAAATTTGGCGAATGGAATAAAATGCGAATTGTCGTCAAAGGAGATAATGTTACCTCTTATTTGAATGGTGTAGAGATGGTGAATTTCTCAGATCCCAAAATAGGCGAAGGAAAAGGAGGTGTTTTACTCCAAATCCATGATGGTGGAGGTATAAAAGTCTATTGGCGAAATATTGTTTTGAAGAAGTTGTAATTATAAAAGCTATTCAAAGTTTCCCCTCTTAAAACCAGCTTTTGAGAGGGGAAATTTTTTTTCTAGAGTTTCTGATTCAAAATCAACCACTTACTTTTCAAAGTAAAAAAAGGTTGAGGTTGTGATTTGTTAAGAAATAAAATCCTGCGATATTTGTCCTCCCGAAAGCGCAGAAGGCGCCGGGGGGATTGAAAAGCGGGGAGAGGGCATCGGGGATACTGGAAAAAAGATTTTCAAATTATTT